>CEQG01153631.1_pt1 | contig 131392 bp, 133 predicted proteins | sample 350301 | NCBI WGS metagenome assembly CEQG01 (sample SAMEA2621242, study PRJEB7988) | marine metagenome | isolation source: saline water (ENVO:00002010), including | reverse complement strand
CCCGCGGTACCATGCAAATACACTCCAAAAATAGTAGCTAGCAAAGGGTTGTAATCCTGTGCCATTAACCCAGCAATCATTCCACTTAACACGTCACCGCTTCCAGCTGTCGCCATCCCGGGGTTACCGGTTGTGTTGATATACAGTTGATCCCCATTCACCGTGATGGTATGAGCCCCTTTAATAACTACTATAACCGTATGCTTTTTTGAGAAAGCCTTCGCTTTTTCCAATTTCTCATAATCATTCTTCCATTCTCCTACCAAGCGTTTTAGCTCCCCTTCATGAGGCGTAAGAATACTATTTTCAGGAATTGAGGCCAATAATTCTGAATGTTTGGAAATACAATTCAAGGCATCGGCATCAATGACCATGGGTATTTTCACTTCGGAAAATAATTTTTTGAGTGCTTCAGAAGTAGCTGCATGTTGTCCCAACCCCATACCAATTGCAATAGCTGAAGGTTCAAATTCATATTTTATAGAACTTATAAATGTTTCCGAAGCGTCCGAAATCGTCATCACTTCAGGAACGGAAACCTGAAGTATGTCATTTCCGCAATTGGGGACATAAGCGGTTACCAAACCCGCTCCCGTTTTAAGGGCTGCTTTAGCACTTAATGTTACGGCCCCTATTTTCCCTTTACTCCCACCAATAATGAGTGCATGACCATAAGCCCCTTTATGCGAAAACTTTTCCCGTTGTTTGTAAAAAAGTTGGGCTTGGGGTTTGTAAATCAGTTGCCCTAAGGGCTGTGTCATTTGTAAGTACTCAGGATCCAGCCCAATATCCAAAACTTCAAAATAGGGCACAAAATGACCCGTTTGTGGTAAAAAGAAAGAGAGTTTAGGCGCCTGGAATGTCAACGTATGATTCGCCCTTACTACTGCAGTTTCATCCATTAAAGGTTCATTGGCCCAAAGACCACTAGGAATATCCACCGACAATTTAAATGCTTTTTGAGCATTCAAATACTGAATCAATCCTTTAACCCAGCCTTCCGGCGGGCGATTCAATCCTATTCCAAAAAGGCAATCCACAATAATAGCATCTGGGGAAATAGTCGGAAAATCCTTTTTCGAAGTCATTAAAACCGGCCACTTCTTCGTGACTTCTTTTATTTTACTGTAATTCTTCAGAAAACAATCGGACCGCTTATCGGTAAAATTGGCGATATAAATGTTAACGTTGTATCCACTTTCTATAAGCAATCGCCCAAGGGCCAGGCCATCGCCACCATTGTTTCCAATTCCACAAAAAATATGAATAGGAACCTGTGCGCCTTGCATACGCTGGTGTAGCCAAGCATGTAGTTGGGTGGCCGCACGTTCCATCAAATCTAAAGAGGTAATTCCTTGTTTTTTAGTGGTAATGGAATCGGCTTCGTAAAATTGTTCCGCAGAAAATAGTTTCATAGCAAGGGCTTTATCAAATTTTTTATGCAAGTTACTACCCTTGTTGAAAACAATCAAGCAAATGGCGCGTTCCCTTATAGAAGAATATTTACATTTGCTGAAAATTATTTCAGAAAATCATGAAAAATACTGCACTTACTCACATTCACGAAAATCTTGGCGCCAAAATGGTTCCTTTTGCGGGGTATAATATGCCTGTTTCCTATGAAGGGGTCAATATAGAACATGAAACCGTACGCAATGGTGTGGGGGTTTTTGATGTATCGCACATGGGTGAATTTTTAGTTACGGGGCCTAAAGCGCTAGAGCTTATTCAGAAAGTAAGCAGCAATGACGCTTCCAAATTGGTAGATTTTCAAGCCCAATATAGCTGTTTACCGAATGAAGATGGAGGGATTGTAGACGATTTGATTATTTACCGATTGAATGAAGAAAAATGGGTGCTGGTGGTAAATGCCTCCAATATTGAAAAAGATTGGAACTGGATCAACAAACATAACACTATGGGTGCGGAGTTGAAAAACCTATCAGATGATTTTTCCTTGTTGGCCATTCAAGGCCCAAAAGCAGCCGAAGCCATGCAGTCACTAACCAGCGAAGATTTGAGTGCGATTCCATTTTACCACTTTCGTGTAGCCGATTTTGCCGGAATCGAACATGTGATGATTAGTGCCACAGGCTATACCGGTAGCGGTGGTTTCGAAATTTATTGTAAAAACAGTGAGGTGGAGCAAGTATGGAAAAAAGTGATGGAAGCCGGTGCATCTTATGGCATCAAACCCATTGGACTTGCAGCTCGTGACACGCTTCGACTGGAAATGGGTTATTGTCTTTACGGAAATGACATCGACGATACCACTTCGCCATTAGAAGCCGGATTGGGCTGGATCACTAAATTCAACAAGGAATTTATTAATAGTGATGCCCTTCAGAAAGAAAAAGAACGCGGTCCCGAACGTCGTTTAATCGCTTTTGAACTTACTGAAAGAGGAATTCCCAGACAAGGGTACGATATTGTAGATAGCCAAGGAAACGTCATTGGAAACGTGACCAGTGGGACTATGGCCCCTTCGGTAGGTAAAGGAATTGGTTTAGGATATGTCCCTACCATTTTTAAAGACCCAGGATCACAAATATTTATTCAGATTCGAAAAAATGCCGTTCCGGCAAAAGTGGTTAAACTGCCCTTTTACAAGAAAGATTGAGGTATGACCAACTTCCAAGGCATTCTAGATACCATATACGAGACAGCAAAAGCCACAAAAAATAAAGGGGAGGTAGCAAATTACATCCCAGAATTGGCAAAGATTAAGGAGGATCATTTTGGGATGTACCTCAATAAATTGCAAGGAGAGGATTATTTTGTAGGGGAATGGGATATTCCTTTCTCCATCCAAAGTATCTCTAAGGTATTTTCCTTAGCCTTGGCTTTTTCTATGTTAGGTACCAAGAACATTTTAACCCGGGTAGACGTGGAACCTTCCGGAAACCCTTTCAATCACTTGTCTTTATTGGAGCAAGAAGAAGGAATCCCAAGAAACCCTTTGGTAAATAGTGGTGCTATTGTTATTGCTGATATCCTTGTTTCAGAATTAAAAAACCCAAAAGAAGATTTTCTACAATTTGTTCGGGATTTGGCGCACGACCAAAGTATTCAATTTAATGAAAAAGTAGCTGCTTCGGAAGCCAAAACTGGATATAATAATTTTGCGGCAGCCAATTTACTGAAGTCTTTCAACAACTTGAACAATGACGTAGAAGCGATTTTGGATTTCTACTTTCATCAGTGTTCCATCGAAATGAATTGCAAACAGCTCTCCGATGCCTTTTTCCCTTTTGCCAATCAGGGAAGTTGCTTAAAAGGAAACCCTCATTTAAATAAAAATCAGGTGAAACGTATCAATGCCATCATGCTTACCTGCGGATTTTATGATGAAGCAGGCGAATTCGCCTTTGAAGTAGGCCTGCCAGGAAAAAGCGGTGTTGGCGGAGGAATTGTAGCACTGCTTCCAGGAGAATTCACCTTAACCTGTTGGTCGCCTGGCCTAAATGATAAAGGAAATTCCAAATTAGGTATGTTGGCATTGGAATCCTTTACTACACAAACCCAATTATCTATATTTTAAATTAAATTTTGAATTTATCCTACCCCCCACATAATAGAATTCTCATTATTGGCGCCAGTGGATTTATTGGCAATACCCTGTACAAGGAGCTCCTTCCCTATTTCGATGTCTACGGAACCTACGCACGGCAGCAAGATGTTTATAAAGACAATAACGTGTTTTTTCAATTTAACGTAGAAGAAGATTCGATTTTGAATATTTTGAAGGAAGTAAAACCAAACGTGATCATTTCTTGCTTCAAAGGGCCTCACGAAGCCATACTAAAAGCACATCAACTTCTATGTGACTATATCTGGGCTATTCAAGGAAAGCTGGTACTCATTTCGTCGGCCTCGGTTTTTGATGCCAAAGGAAAATACCCTTCGTATGAAAATGATGTTCCCCTTTCGGAAAGTTTGGAGGGAAAACATAAAATTGCTTTAGAGAAAAAGGTGAAAGAGCTTCCTGAAGAACACTATTGTATTGCAAGGCTTCCTATCATCCTTGGCGTAAACTCAACATGGGTTCAGCAATTAAAACAGGCCATAAAGCATCAGGCCGCTTTTGAAGTGCATCCCAATTGGGTAGTCAGTGTTAACACCGAAAAAAAAGTGGCACAACAAATTCATTACCTTATCAATCAGCATCTTCATGGTATTTATCATTTGGCGAGTGAAGATGTAAGTCATCATGATGATATTTTTAAGGAAATTTCAAGAAAATTAAGTTTTAAAAGCCCTATCTTTAAAAATGTCTTCCATAGCAATGAAGACCGCTATCTGGCCATTCTCCCCAAAGAGAACAAACTCCCCCAAAATTATAGAATTACCATAGAGGAAGTGATTTCCGATAGCACTTTAAAAGATGAAATAACGACTTTAAAAAAATAATCGCATGAAAGCATTAACCGAATTACAAATTAGACCTAGAATGAAAGAACTGGAAGGCTGGGAATTTAAAAACGACGCCTTACATACATCGTTTGAGTTTAAGGATTTTAAAGATACCTTTTCCGTGATGACCCGTATTGCCTTTGAAGCCGAAAAATTGCAGCACCATCCCAATTGGTGTAATGTTTATAATTATTTGGAAATAAGTCTTTCCACACACGATGCCAATGGTGTGACCGAAAAGGACTTCGAATTGGCAAAAATTATTGATGAGTTGGTGAGTTAAAACTTTGCTGTGTTCGGCAATTTTTTAAATTTGTACACAAATATTTTAATTTATGGGAAGAGCTTTTGAATTTAGGAAAGCAAGAAAAATGAAACGCTGGGCTGCGATGTCCAAAGCGTTTACCAGAATAGGCAAAGATATTGTCATGGCCGTGAAAGAAGGCGGTCCCGACCCAGATGCGAATTCTAGACTTCGGGCGGTCATTCAAAATGCCAAGTCGGTAAACATGCCGAAAGATAATATTGAGCGAGCTATTAAAAGGGCGAGTGATAAAAATCAAGGAGACTATAAAGAAGTTTTATTTGAAGGCTATGCCCCCCATGGAATCGCAATTTTGATAGAAACAGCCACAGACAACAACACCCGTACCGTCGCCAATGTTCGTTCTTATTTTAATAAATGCGATGGAAGCTTAGGAACTTCTGGATCGGTTTCTTTTATGTTCGATCATGTGTGTAACTTTAGGATCGATGCTGAAGGAAAAGATATGGAAGAATTGGAATTGGAACTGATTGATTTTGGGGTGGAGGAAATTTTTGAAGATGAAGATGGAGTTTTGATTTATGCCCCTTTTGAAAGTTTTGGAGCCATTCAGACGTATTTGGAGGAAAATAGCATTGAAATTCTTTCTTCAGGATTTGAAAGGATTCCGCAAGTGACCAAAAAAATCTCTGCGGAAGAAGCCGAAGACGTTGAAAAATTACTTGAAAAAATTGAAGAAGACGATGATGTCCAGAATGTGTACCACACCATGGACGAAAGTTCTTCTGGAGATGACGAATAAAAAAAGCCGCTTAAAAGCGGCTTTTTCTTTTAATCGTTTTTTCCTTCTACACCCTTATAAAAGCTCTGTAATTCCATGATGTCTGCTTCCACATCCCCTGTAGGGTAAAAGGGAGTCCCAATAGTGACTACCCTAGGGCCATAATCAAAAGAAACCGGAATAATAGGCACCTTAGCTTCCGAAGCAATAAAATAAAAACCCGTTCGCCATTTTTCGACCTTTTTACGAGTCCCTTCGGGAGCCAAAGCCAGTCGGAATTCTTCTTTGGATTCAAAAATCTTTGCAATGGATTGCACCTTATTTTGCCCAGAAGTACGGTCCAATGGGGTACCGCCAGTGTATTTAAAGTAATAGTTTAAGGGCCACACAAAGAGTTCCTTTTTTCCCAACCAATGAATTCGTGTTTTTACTGCTTTTCGAGCAAAAAGACCCACAAAAAAATCATGCCAGCTGGTATGTGGCGCTACGATGACCACGCATTTTTTGATCTCAGGAGGAAAACCTCCTGAAACACGCCAACCCAAAAAGGTTTTACATATTAGTGTTGGAAGTCCCAAACTACATTCTCAAATAGAGTTCCCGAAGCTTTTCACGGGTCATGATTTTTTCCCAATCATCCCCCAATGCATTTTCCCACAGCGGAACCATGGCTAAAGAAACATCGATCATGGTGTTCATCTGGCTCTCCGTTAGGTTTTTACAAAGGCCTTCAGGCAAATCGATGTTATGTGCCTTTTTCATTTGTTTGAAAAGCTTGACGTCTTCTGGGTAAAATTCTTCCAAATGATTGAAAACGATACAATTCCCGATACCATGTTTGGTTCCTAACACATAGGAAAGTCCGTAGCTCATGGCATGCGCCACGCCTACTTGGGAATACGCGATACTCATACCGCCGTGCCAAGAAGCCATCATTAACTTCTCGCGGGATTCTTCTTCCGAAAGTTGGGTATCGATAAAAATCTGCATACAAAGGTCGTACGCTTTTTCCCCATAACTTTTACTGAATTCATTCAGAAAAGTACCGTTCAAGGATTCCACACAATGAATAAAACAATCCATTCCGGTATAAAACCACTGATTTTTAGGTACTCCAATGGTTAAGTCGGGATCCAGTACCACTTGATCAAAAGGAGTAAAGTCACTGTTAATACCCAGTTTTTTTTCAGGACCGGTAAGGACCGTGGTACGGGATACTTCAGCACCTGTTCCAGAAATTGTCGGGATTCCAACGTGATACACCGCTTTATTTTTTACCAAATCCCATCCTTGGTAATCGGCGGCACTCCCTTTGTTTGTCAACATAATGGAAACCGCTTTGGAAAGATCGAGAATGGAGCCCCCTCCAATACCAATAATTCCTGAGGGACGGAAAATAAACTCGTTTCTGATATTTTTCACAATGGTGTCCACCTGTTCGGTCTTAGGCTCTTCCTCGGCAGAAACATAAATGATCTTATCATTAAATCGAAGATTCATTCGATCCACCAATTTATTATCCCCTTTAAAGACATCATCCACTAAAAAGATAAAAGGAGCTTTGTCTTTTCGCTGGGGTGCTAAGATAGACGCCAGTTGGTCGAAACAACCTTGACCATACACTACTTTGGGTACCATAGGGAAATTTCGGTATTTATTATTTACGGTAACCGATTTACTTTCCTTTATAACCTTGTTCGCTCTTACTAGGTCTTCCGGCGTGTCTATTTCAATACCTTGGGTGTTTGAAATGGCCATTTTTATCTTTTTCCCATATTCCAAAAAGCGAATGCATTCAATCTTTTCTGCAGCCTCTAAAGATCGCATGGGCAATCGGTAAAAATCCAATAGCGCTTGCTTTCTGAAGGCATAAATCCCTTTATGCTTATAATATTGTACCGAAGCGTTCTTATCTCTTGGATAAGGAAGTGGAGACCTAGAAAAATACAAGGCAAAATTATCTTTATCTACCACTACTTTTACCGCATTGGGATCGCTTATCTCTTTCCAATCATGTATTTCGGTCATGAGGGAAGCCAAATCAATTTTATCGGCATCGGCCCCTTCAAAAACGCTCAAAACCTGTTCGAGACCCGATTTGCTGGTAAAAGGTTCGTCTCCCTGTACGTTAACCACTACATCCACATCCATGTTCTCTACGGCTTCAGCGATACGATCGGTACCGCAATCATGCTCTTTCGTACTCATGATGGCATTTCCTCCATGAAGTTCGATTTCGTTGAAAATAACTTCACTATCGGTGACCACATAGACTTCATCAAATAATTCGGTATCTTTTGTGGCTTCGTAGGTTCGAACTATTACGGGTTTACCCCCAAGGTCCTGCATCAGTTTCCCAGGAAATCGGGAAGCCCCATAACGAGCAGGAATCATTGCTATTATCTTCAAATTGTAAATTTTTAATTGACGTCAAAAATAAGAAGTTTCTTAAAACAAGCTTATTTTTTGATGAATATTCAATAAAGAGATGCAGAAATTACGAAAACGTTTACTCGGCATCTTCAAAAAACTCTTTTTTAAACCCCAAAAGGTACAGCTTATTTTTAGCTCGGGTGATGGCGGTGTACAACCATCGAATATACTCTTTATCAATTCCATTGGGAAGGTACGGTTGCTCTATAAATACGGTATCCCACTGCCCTCCTTGCGATTTATGGCAGGTAATGGCATAGGAAAATTTTACCTGAAGCGCATTAAAATATTTGTTGTTTTTGATGGAAAGGAATTTTTTGTAATTCGATTTCACATCGGCATAATCTTTTTTTACTTCTTCATATAACTTGTTCGAATCTTCATAGGAAAGTGATGGGCCTTCCGAAGATAAAGTATCTAACATCAAAACCGTTTCAAAAGGGGCCATTTTAGGATAATCCACCATTTTTACGGAAACTTCCGCAAAGCGAAAGCCATACAATTCTTTAATAGCAAAAATTTCCAGAACTTCAATCACATCTCCATTGGCAATAAAACCTGCATCAGAATGGGTTTTGACCCAAAAGTAATTGTTCTTCACCACCATTAACTGGTCCCCAGCACTCAATTCCTCTTCCTGAAAAAGGATACGGGAACGGATATTCTGGTTGTAAAGGTTGGCCCTTTTATTGGAACGAACAATAATCACCGTTTCCTCGTTGCCTTGCTGCGAATAACTTTCATGGATGGCGTCCATGACTTCCTGTCCGTCAAGGGGACGAACAATTTCTGGAAAACCCTCTATTTGAAATTTAAATTCCTCAAAATAACTACCTTCCAATAATTCCCTTAATTGCGTGGCGTTGTACAGAATTCCACTTTCCTTTTGTTGTCGTACCACTTCATCCAATTCAATTTGGACCACCGTTTTATTGTAATGATTTTCTAAGGTTATGGGATTTAAAGCTGGGCTTATATCGAGCTTTATTGGAGGTAATTGCGCCGTATCGCCTATGAGGAGCAGTTTACATTGATGGCCACTATAAACATATTGCATTAAATCGTCTAAGAGGGAACCGTTTTCAAATAACTTGGAATCTTGGTTAATATCGGGAATCATGGAAGCTTCATCTACGATAAAAATCATGTTCCGATGTTTGTTTGGCTGGAGCGAAAAGGAGACCCCGCCACTTTTCTGGCTTTTGGGGTAGTATATTTTTTTATGAATGGTAAAAGCCTCTCTTCCACTGTAGTTACTAATCACCTTGGCTGCGCGGCCAGTTGGGGCCAATAACAAAGAGGATTTTTTAGCCTTCCATAAATTTTTTACCAAAGTACCTATTAAAGTTGTTTTTCCCGTACCCGCATATCCTTTCAGTAAAAAAACTTCCTCTTTTTCGTCACTTAACACGAATTTTGAAAGCAATTGAAGTGAAATATCCTGTTTTACAGTTAGATTGTGAGGAAAATCACTTTTCAAAAGACTGTAAAAATGGGAAACATTCATATTTTAGGTAGGATTATGCTTCAAATATAGGCAGGTTTTTTTCGGATTATACTTTTACGAATAAAAAAAAATTGTAGATTTGCTTGTAAAGTAATTTTAACTATTCAACAAAAAACAAAATGATTCTAGCGATAATTATTGGAATTCTACTCATTGTAGGGCTGGTATTACTTCTTCAGAAATTTGCCTCCCCTAAAATTGCACCTATTGTTTCCATTTTATTATTCTTGGTAGCAATATTCTTAGGCTATAAGGTCTACAATTCTATTATGGGACCTGTAGAATTTAATAAAGCTAAGGAAGAACGTTATAAAAAGGTAATTGCCAAACTAAAAGATATTAAAGCTGCAGAATTAGCGTATCAAGAAGTTGTAGGCGGTTTTAATGGGGATTTTGACAGTCTTGTCCAATTCTTGGATACGGCACAATTTGCCATTACCCAAAGAAGGGATACGGTTTATGATGATGTGGAAAAGAATAAAGCCTACGGAATTGATGAAGGATACTATATTGAAGAGGTGCTAATCGACACCCTTCGTTTTACTTCTGTAAAGGATTCCCTGTACGCAGGCGATCGCTATAAAACCATGATGAACGTTCCTGGCACCGATACCAAGTTTGACCTTGATGCCGGTACGCTGGATAAAGATGGAACAAAGTATGCCGTTTTTGAAGCGAAAGTTTCCAAAGATGTGGTACTTCAAGGATTAAATAAAGATTTAATTACGCAAGAAAAAATGGTACAGTCGGTTGACGGTGTAAATGGAGAATACCTTAAAGTAGGATCCATGAATGAAGTGAACACTAGTGGAAACTGGCCAAAATTATATGACACTGCCAAAGACCAATAATATAAATACCAACCAAACAGTTAGATTGTCCGTTCAAATATCTTTGACCGGACTTTCTTTTTTATGGTCAACCCCTGATAAGGAAGTTCTTGACTTTTCAGAAAAAAAATTCCTACATCCCCAGACTCCCGAAGAACTACTTTGGGAAATTGAAAAATCCCTGGAAACAAAGGAAGTTTTAAAAAATAAGACAAAAAGTATCACCCTTGTTTACAATACTCCATATGCTGCTTCGGTACCCCTACCGCTATTTGACGAATCGAAAGCAAGCGAGTATCTTAAATTCAATACCAAAATACTCGCTAGTGATTTTGTGAGCCATGACATTGTGGAGAATCAAGACATGGCTGTTGTCTACATTCCCTTCATGAATATCAATAACTATTTTTTTGAAACCTTTGGGGATTTTCAATATTTCCATAGTAATACCCTACTTTTGGAACACTTCCTGCCCCAAGGGAAACACCATTTGGAGCCTAAAATTTATGTTCATGTAAAACAAGATCAGTTTGATTGTTTTGCGATTAAAAACGGGACCTTGCTGTTATGTAGCACCTATCCATATAAAACCCCAGAGGATTTTGTTTACTTTGTGCTTTTCTGTTATGAGCAGTTGCAATTGAATCCAGATAGCCATGAAATCCTCTTATGTGGCGAGATTACAACTGAAAACGACCTCTATAAACTATTGTATACGTACATCAGAAATATAGTTTTTGCAGATAAAAATGCCATGGCATTTAATGAAGAACCCAATCATTTTCATTTACCCCTTAAACTAACCATGTCATGAGGATTATTTCTGGAACCCATAAAGGCAAGCGGTTAGTAGCCCCCAAAAAACTTCCCGTAAGGCCTACGACCGATTTTGCGAAAGAAGGGTTGTTCAACATCCTTAGGAATAGGTACCACTTTTCAGAAATACACTTTTTGGATTTGTTCGCGGGCACGGGAAACATCAGTTATGAAATTGCTTCAAGAGGCTGTGAAAATATTACCTGTGTAGATGCCGATTTTGGGTGTGTTCGATACATAAAGAAAACGGCTGAAGAATTACATTTTCCCATAGAGACCTTTAAAATGGATGTTTTTCATTTTTTGGAGAAAAGTGGCCAAACGTATGACCTTATTTTTGCAGATCCGCCTTACGATATTGATAAAGATTTATTGGAATTGCTTATTTCTAAGGTATTTCAAAAAGGATTATTGAAACCGTCTGGAGTGATGATTATCGAGCACCCCAAACATGTGGATCTTTCGAACTTACATCATTTTATAGAGAATAGAAAATACGGAAGTTCGGTATTCAGCTTTTTTTCGTAAGTTTATTCCTATAGTTTAGCCCTAAAGATTTTTCGATATCTCAAATTTTGTACATTTAGTTCATGCTACCCCTGCTTTATCTAAACTATGATTTTTTTTCTGCTGAAATCCATAAGGACTTCATCATATCTTCTATAAAAGAGGGAGTCATCCTTTCCGAAGAAAAACTAAACAAGATTTTTGAATTATTCGATATTTACTATCACAATACGAAGTTCGTCTCTATTGCACATCGAGAATTTGATTATACCGTGGATCCCAACCTCCTTCGAAGTAAAAAACATCCTAATCTTAAAGGAATTGCCGTAGTATGTACAAGTGATTCCTCTCGCAATATCGCAGAATTTGAAAGAAAATTTTACCCTGGCCATTACGAAATTTTCGACACGCTTGAGGCGTCCATCACCTGGGCGAAAAAAATCCTTGAAAAAGAATAAAAAAGCAGGCCTGTAAGCCGGGTTCTGTATCCCGATAGGGATCGGGACCCTTATCATTTATCTAGGCACAAAGTTACCCGTGTGCTCTATCTGCCTACCCTCCTACTTGGGCGGGAACCCTCAAATGTAGGTTTACGTGGCATTTCACCGCATAGAGTTTACCTGATTTCACTACAGCATTACCTGTACATTCTTTCTGCTGCACTGGTCCTATCCCGATTAAAATCGGGACGACGGCCGTTAGCCGTTATGCTTCCCTATGGTGTCCGGACTTTCCTCTCCAAATCAAGTTTGGAGCGATAAGGCGACCTGCGGTGCAAAAATAGTATAAATGTTAATAACTAAAGGGAAAATAGCCTTCTCCTTTCTTAGAAAAAAACGTACACCTTTTTATATTTGTGTTTCTTCTATGGAACACTTTATAGTCTCAGCCAGAAAATACCGTCCTGCTACATTTGAAGATGTTGTAGGTCAAAAGGCTATTACCAAAACTTTAGAAAATGCCATAGAGCACAATCACTTGGCCCAAGCCCTTTTATTTACAGGACCAAGAGGAGTTGGGAAAACCACCTGCGCAAGGATTCTAGCCAAAAAGATAAATGACGATGGCAGCCATCATGAAGATGAAGATTTTGCCTTTAATATTTTTGAGTTGGATGCGGCGTCCAATAACTCGGTAGATGATATCCGGAATTTAATCGATCAAGTACGCATTCCACCACAGGTGGGGAAATATAAAGTCTATATTATCGATGAGGTGCACATGCTTTCTTCAGCAGCATTTAATGCATTTCTCAAAACCTTGGAAGAACCTCCAAAGCATGCTATATTTATTTTGGCTACTACAGAAAAGCATAAAATCATTCCTACGATACTCTCTAGATGTCAAATATTTGATTTTAAAAGAATTACAGTAAACGACATCAAAGAACAATTGGCCCGGGTAGCGGCTTCCGAAAATATTAATGCAGAAGATGATGCCCTACATGTAATAGCGCAAAAGGCAGATGGCGCTATGCGGGATGCACTGTCTATTTTCGACCGAGTGGTAAGTTTCTCCGGAACGGAACTTTCAAGACAGGCCGTTACCGAAAATCTAAATGTCTTAGATTATACGTACTATTTCGAGATGACCCAGTTGTTGCTGGACAATAAAATCCCTACACTTCTTGTACGGTATGATGACATTCTATCCAAAGGCTTTGATGGACATCATTTCATCTCTGGTCTTGCCTCTCATTTTAGGGACTTATGGGTTTGTAAAAACCCAGAAACCATCTCCTTATTGGAAGTTGGGGAGCAAGTGAAGGAAATGTACCAAAAGCAGTCTCAAGAAACCAGTACTGAATTTTTGGTGCATGCCATTCAATTGGCAAACGATTGTGATTTAAAATACAAAAACAGTAGAAACCAACGATTATTGGTAGAACTTTGTTTGATGCAATTGGCTTCCTTGACCTTTAAAGGCGAAAAAAAAAAATCCAGCCGTAAACCCTTTGTAATCCCTCCCTCCCACTTTAAAGTTTCAGAAAAATCGATTTCAGAAAAGACTTTGGAAACACCGCCAGCTTCACAAAAAGAGTCCCACACTGAAGAAGCATATAGCCCTTCTTCCTCTTCGGAAGAAATAAAGGATACCCCTGAAACAGCTTCCACCAAAGCTGAAAAAGTATGGGAGCGACCAGAGATTGTTGCCGAACGGAATGCAAAAAAGGTTTCGGCACTGTCCTTGAAAAGCATTCAGAAAAAACAGCAACTCAAAAAAGAACTAGTCGCAAACAAACCTGATGTAAATAATCTCCCCGCTGAAGCATTTACCGAAGATAACATGTTAACAGCTTGGAAAAAATATACCCAAAAAATTGAACGGGAAGGAAAATTCAATTTATTATCGCATTTAACCATGGGGACACCCAAACTGGAAGGAAGCTTAATCCATTTGGTGTTTCCCAATAGTACAATTAAAGTGGAGGTGGAACGTGAAAAGGGAGAATTGTTAGGCTATCTAAGAGCTTCCCTAAACAATTACGATATCGACCTCTCGATCGAAGTAAATGAGACAGAAACCAAGCGTTATGCCTATACCCCACGGGAAAAATTTGAAAAGCTGAAAGAGAAAAATCCGCTCATCGATACGCTTCGACAAGAATTTGACCTTGATGTTTAAAATCGGACTACTATGGAACAGGAAAAAGACCCAATAAAAATGCTCGGACTTAAGTTACCTACCGATCCTAGATGGGTAAATATTGTGGAGAAAAATGTTCAGGAAATTTTAACCGATCATGCCTACTGCGAACAAAAGGCTGCTTCTACTGCTATTTCAATTATTATTGGTTATCCAGAATACAAAGAATTGGTAGATGAGATGTCGCTTTTGGCACAAGAGGAAATGAGCCATTTTAAAATGGTCCATGACAAGATCTTGGAGCGTGGGTGGCATTTAGGGCGTGAGCGAAAGGACGAGTATGTTAATCGGTTGATGAAGTTCTTTCCAAAAGGAGGCAGCCGATTAACCAACTTAATACACAGGCTTTTATATGCAGCACTAATTGAAGCCCGTAGCTGTGAACGATTTCGTTTGTTAAGTGAAGAACTTACCGATAAAAAATTGGCCGACTTTTACCGGAAACTCATGATTAGTGAAGCCAACCATTACACAATGTTTCTCTCGTTCGCAAGAAAATATGGAGATCGCAAAGAAGTTGACAAAAAATGGGAGGATCTTTTGGTTTTTGAAGCTCAAATTATGAAAGATTTAGGAAGGGAAGAAACCGTACACGGATAACGATATACTAAGCTGGTATGCTTTTTAACTCTATTGATTTTGCTCTTTTTCTTCCTATAGTTTTTCTCCTGTATTGGGGACTTGCCAAAAACAGAAGAAGTCTTCAAAACAGTATTATTTTAATCTCCAGTTATGTGTTCTATGGTTGGTGGGATTGGCGTTTTTTGTCACTCATTCTTTTTAGTACCATAGTAGACTACTTGGTGGCACTAGCGATAAAAAAGCAAACACAAAAACGCTCTAAAAAAATATTACTCCTTGTAAGTATTTTTACAAATATTGGGCTGTTGGGGTTTTTCAAATACTATAATTTTTTTATAGACAATTTCATTAAAGCCTTTACGCTTTTGGGAAAAGATCTAGAAGTTGTGCCACTTTCCATTATTCTTCCAGTAGGTATTAGTTTTTACACCTTTCAAACCCTTAGTTACACCATAGATGTATATCGAGGTAAATTGGAACCCACTACGTCATTTGTGCAATTTGCAACCTTTGTATGTTTCTTTCCGCAGTTAGTAGCAGGACCTATAGAAAGAGCCAAACATTTATTACCGCAATTTGAACGGGTACGGAAACTAGATAAAGAACAGGCGGTATTAGGAATTAATCAGATATTATGGGGGCTTTTCAAAAAAGTAGTCATTGCCGATAACTGCGCCCAATATGTCAATGATATCTTTTCCTATCACGAAACATACACCAGTGGCACATTGATGTTGGGTGCTATTTACTTTGCGTTTCAAATATATTGCGATTTTTCCGGCTATTCTGATATTGCCATCGGGACAGCCCGATTGTTTGGTGTTGATTTAATGGCCAATTTTAAATACCCCTATTTTTCCAGGGATGTGGCCGAATTTTGGCGAAGATGGCACATTTCCTTATCAACTTGGTTTCGGGACTATGTGTATATTCCCTTAGGTGGCAATGAAGGAGGCTTTCTTCGGAAAACCAGAAACGTGATGGTGGTTTTTATTGTAAGCGGATTTTGGCATGGGGCGAACTGGACATTTATTGCTTGGGGAGGCTTAAACGGATTGTTGTTTTTACCCCTTTTTATTTTCAATCGAAATAGAAAATATCTTGATATTGCTGCAGAAAACAAAAAATATCCTTCTGCAAAAGAGCTTTGGGCTATTTTTTCTACCTTTTGCCTTATTACGTTCGGTTGGATTTTCTTTAGGGCAAATTCCATTAGTATTGCTTTTAGTTATCTTGAAGGGATTTCCCATTTCGACTTTGCTATTGAGCGCTTACACATCAATCGTATTGCTATAGAACTAATTCCTTTGGTTTTCTTATTTGTTCTTTACGAATGGAGGCACCGTAAAAAAGAATTTCCCCTGTACAGTACTTCGATTTTATGGGTAAAAGCCCCTATCGTCATTTTACTGATTCTATTATTCGGAAGTTTTTCAGAAATCACTGAGTTTATCTATTTTCAATTTTAAGTATGAAAAAAACATTGGTATATTTTAGTTTTCTAGCCCTTACCACTTTATTGGCTTCATTGGTGCTAGATCAAGTATATACCTATTACAGTTATGAAGGGGCAATAAGAGATCGTGTAAAATGGATAAAGTCGCAAGATACCCTAAACCATGACTATGTTATTTTAGGCTCTTCTAGAGCAAAAAATGTGCTTCAACCAGAGCTTATCGATAGCCTTACGGGGCTCTCAGGTATTAACTTGGGGCTCAACGCCAGTGGCCCTTTGGAAATTAAATTAATGCTGTTGGAATATTTGAAAAAGGGAACGCCCCAGTATCTTTTTGTTCAAACCGATTATAGGACTTCCGAAACCCCAGACAAAGTAGGAAGTGTTGCCTGGATGCCCTATATTACCGAAGATGCCATTTATTCAGAATTTAAACCTTACGGAAAAAAATATTTTTTCAGACACTTATTGCCCTATTATCGCTTTGTGGAATTCAGTCCAAATATTGGCACCCGCAACTTGTTTCTTACCATTGCCCATAAAGAAAGGGACGTAATGCAATTCCAAGGCTATGAACCCATTTATGGTGAAATGACGGAAGCAAGCAAGGCTACAGCCAATCTGGATCCTTCACCGAACCAACATTTACTGGATATTGTAGAAATAGCAAAAAAGAATTCAATTAAAGTGTATTTTTTTACCGCCCCTATCTACGATTCGGATTTTGATTTCTCATTTTATCATGGGTATTTGAAAAATTATACCGATTTTTCAGAAGATATCAAAACATTGAAAATGTATGAAAATGTGACACATTTAAATGATAAGGGAGCCACAGAATTTACGCATATTTTTTCCCAAACTTATTTTCCTAAAAAAAACGACTAAAATGGAGCCAAGAAAGAGACTTATAGTAGATATGGATGGAGTCCTAGCCGATGTGTACCAGCAATTTATCAATTTTGAAAAGAGAGAATTAGGAAATACTATTCTACTGGAAGATTTGAATGGGGTAGATGAAGTTAAGGCCTTTCCCAATGGTGAAAAACACGTAAGACAAAAAGACTTTTTTAGAACGGCCCCTATTATCTCTGGAGCTCAAGAAACATTGAAACAACTTCATAAAAAGTATGATGTCTTTATTGTTTCTGCAGCTATGGAGTTTCCCAACAGTCTTCAGGAAAAATATTATTGGCTGGAAGAGCACTTTCCCTTTATTTCATGGAAACAAATAGTATTATGTGGTTATAAAACAGTGGTGCAAGGAGCTATCATGATCGATGATCATTTTAAAAACCTAGATTATTTTGAAGGCCGTACTTTATTGTTTACGCAACCCCATAACAGTTCAACTCATGAGCACTCCCACGAACGCGTTAACAACTGGGAGGAAATAAAAAGGCTTTTATTGTAATACAATTTTTTCGATCGTAAAATCGAATTTTGTCCCTTTTCCATAAGTAGAAGAAATTGAGATTTCACCTCCTAGTGCTTCTACTAATTTTTTAACGGTAGAGAGCCCAATTCCATGACCTTTATTTCCATGCCGATCTAATTGACCTGAAGTTTCAAACAAGTCGAATATTGTCGCAATTTTTTCAGCTTCAATACCCATACCATTATCTTCAATACTGAATTTATAATGGTTTTCAAGTTCTTCAAACCCCAATTGAATGATCATTTGATCTTTATCGTTATACTTGAGGCTATTAGTAATCAAATTGATGAAAATTTGCTTTAGCGCAGTGTCGTTACAAAAAATATTGTGATTTTCCTCTGGCAAGTGCACTTCGCAATCGTATTGAATATCCAACATATCCACAATATCTTCCAAAAAGGCATTTAACTCAAACCAGCCAGAGTCATCTTTTTCAAAAGCAGTAGATTCATAATGATCTAGGATATTCCCAATATAGTCGCTTAAGGATAGGGATGTTTTTTTAAGGTAACTAAGATAGTCTACCCCTTTTTGATCAAATTTAGATTCGTATTCTTTCCGAAGGATATCACTGGTTAAAATTAAATTGGCCAACGGCATTTTCATATCGTGCGAGACTACTCCTGCAAAATTCTTTAATAAGTTGTTGTGTTTCTCCAACTTATTCCGTGTTTCCCGCAACTGAATGTTTCTCTTCCTCAATTCCAGTAGTTTTTCAACTTGTTTTGCCAATAATTTAAGTCCGTCTACTTGATTCTCATTAAGTTCGGAAGGTTGATTATCCAAAACACATAAGGTCCCCAAAGCATGCCCTTCATTATCTACCAAAGGAAAGCCTGCATAAAAGATAACTGGGTTCTCGTTGGTTGTAAGAGGATTCTCTTGAAAACGGACATCTTTGGTAGCATCGGGCACTATAAGAAACTCATTAGGTTGCAAAATAGCATGACCACAGAAAGAATGTTCCCGGGAAGTTCCGCATAGTTCGGTGCCAATTTTCGATTTAAACCATTGTCGCTCTTCGTCGATTAATGAAACTAAGGAAACTTTAGCTCCAGAAATATAAGCGGCCAATTGGGTGATACTATCGTATTCTGCTTCAGAATCGGTATCTAGAATGTTTAAGCTACGTAAAGCCTTGAGCCGAGTAGCTTCATTTTGTGGAAAGCCAGGAGCTATCATTAGTATGGTGGTTTTTTTAGTATTTATAAATGTTCAATTTGAACTATTATAAAGTTAAACAAAAAAAACGCCAATGAACTACAATAAGATGGTTAAGTTTTATATTTTAACTTTTGACTATAAAGATCCTTGATAATCCCATCTGCCAGCCCAATTTTAGGGACATAAATGTTTTTTGCTTTACTCCATTTCATGGCAGAAAGATAGATTTTGGTAGCTGGAATTATGACATCTGCTCTATCGGCGTTCATTTCAAGCTCGTAAATACGCTCGTGATAGGTGTAAGATTTTAATTTTTCAAAGTAATCGGCCAAGAAAAAGTAGCTTAAGGGTTTTCCTATTTTTTTTCCGCTGGCTTTATAAATGCTGTTAATATTCCCTCCCGATCCAATTAAACTAACCTTTTCATACTTTTTGGTGTTTTTCTGAATCCAGGACTTCACTTCTTCCCAAATAGTCTCTCGCACCATATCGTTTAACACTCGGACAGTCCCTAATTTAAACGATTTTGAAGTAACGGTTCTTCCTTCCGCGAACACGGTAAATTCGGTGCTTCCCCCACCCACATCTACGTAAAGGAAGGTTTTTTCGGAATCTATTAAATTCCGTAAATCGGTGGAAGCAATAAGGCTTGCCTCAATTTCCCCATCGATGATTTCAATATCAATTCCCGTGGCATCAAAAATCACCTTAGCCACCGCTTCCCCATTGTTGGCTTCCCGCATGGCAGAAGTCGCACAGGCCCTATAACTGGAAATACCATGGGTCTTCATCAATAATTGAAAAGCCTGCATGGCATCAAGCATACGACCGATATTTCGTTCAGAAATTTTTCCTTCCAAAAAAACATCAGCTCCTAACCGGATGGGAACCCTCACCAAGGAGGTTTTTTTGAAATGAGGCGGTTTCTCACCCATTTCAGTCACGGTAGCGATTAGCAATCTAATGGCATTGGAGCCAATATCAATGGCAGCGTATTTTTCAATATTCAACAAACTATTGTACTTTTTTTTGGTAATAATCGTACGTAGCAAACTGGGAACGTACTTTTTCTTTCTTGTTTTTTACATACTCGTTGTCCTGTTCTTCAGATATCATGCGTGCTTTCACATTATCGTTCCAGCAAATTTCGAAGGTATCCAACAATTCTTCTTGAATATCTACATCGTAAATAGGACAAGATATTTCTACACGACTATCCAAGTTTCGACTCATAAAATCGGCTGAAGAAATGTAGTATTTCGGGCTTCCCCCATTTTCAAAAATATAAAGTCGGGGATGCTCCAAGTATTTATCGACAATGCTAATAATTTCGATATTCTCACTCATGCCCTTCACACCAGGAATAAGACAGCAAATACCCCTAACAATAAGTTGAATTTTTACTCCTGCCTGACTAGCTTGGTATAGTTTATCGATCATTTTAAAATCGGAAAGGCTGTTCAATTTCATTTTCATTCCGCAAGGCAATCCTTTTTTATGGTTCTCGATTTCTTTATCAATGAGTGCGTAAAAAGCATTTCGGGTATAATGAGGAGAAACGATAAGATGTCGGTATTTTTTTACTTTATAATTAACTTCAAAAAAATTGAACACTTTATTAATTTCCTTCCCTATTTTCTCGTTTGCGGTAAAAAGCGTGTAATCGGTATAGATTTTAGCGGTCGATTCATTAAAATTTCCGGTACTTATAAAAGAATAGCGTTTTAACTTTCCATGCTCCAATCGTTCAATTACACATGCCTTACTATGCACTTTTAAGCCTTTGATCCCAAAAATAAGATGCACCCCTTCTTCTTGCATCTGTTCTGCATATTCAATATTGGCAGCTTCGTCAAAACGTGCCCTTAGTTCAATTTGCACGGTGACATCCTTTCCATTTTTTACTGCATTGATCAACGAACTGGCAATGTGGGATACTTGGGCTAAGCGGTAAATGGTAATTTTAATGGATTGTACTTTGGGGTCTAGCGCCGCCTCTCGTAGAAACTTGACCACGTAACTAAAAGTTTGATACGGGGCATACAACAAATAATCCTTTTTCGCTATTTCATTCAGCAAGCTCCCTTGCAAGCTCAGTCCTTTAATGGGCAGGGCAGGCTTTATTTCGTACAGCAGGTCTTTTCGTCCCAAGCTAGGAAACTTCATATAATCCCTTCGGTTATGGTAGCGTCCTCCGGGAATAATACTATCGGTGCTGTCAATACCCATTTTATCGAGTAAAAAATCCAGGGTGTCTTTGTCTATGGTTTTATCATATACAAAACGAACGGGGTCACCACTACTTCGTTTTGCAACACTCTTGGAAATTTTCTCCAAAAAACTTCGGCTTAAATCACTATCTAAGTCCAATTCGGCATCCCGGGTAATTTTGATCATGTGCGCCGAAATACTCTCATAGTAAAAAATGCTGAAAATATTCCCCAAACAATGACGTATTAGGTCATCTAGAATAATAATATATTTCTTTCCTTCCTTTTCTGGAAGTTCGACAAAACGGTCTACATAGCGTGGTATTTCAATAAGGGCGTAATTAATCTTGGATTGAAATGTTTCATCTTTTTCCTGCATCACCATTCGCACAGCTAAATAAGCCACACTATCCTTCAGGGAGGGAAACTCATCCACCTCTGTGAGCATGATTGTTACCAAGGCCGGACTTACCACTCGAATAAAATATTCTGAAATAAACTTGCTTTGATCTGGTGTTATTTCAGTTTCATTGATAATATAAATATCCTCTTTTTCCAATTGGGATTCAATATCCCGCAAGATGTTCATACTTTGTTGCTGATGGTCAATCACTGTTTGTGTGATTTTTTCCATTAAATCACTTGCAGCCACACCGCCCAATTCACTTTTGCCTTCTTTACCAGCTTCCACAATCCGTTTTATGGTCGCGTAGCGTACTTTAAAGAATTCATCCAGATTATTTGAAAAAATCCCTAAAAAACGAAGTCGTTCCAATAATGGAACGGTAGGGTCTTCTGCCTCCTGCAATACCCGTGCATTAAACTGAAGCCAACTTATATCCCTATTGAAATAGGCGTGGTGATTCTTTTTAGACTTAGATATCAAATTCATTATTTTTTAAGGTCCCGAGGAAAAATAGTGTTTTCGGTAGTGCCCGTGGTAATTTTACTCCATTGTGTTTCTTTAAACTGCAATTTTACAAATCCGCAGGTAGGCACATTGTCGATGTATTTATTCCCCAACATGTTGGCTATGGAAGTAAAGGCGTGATTATGCCCAACAATCATTACGGTATCCAAGCTGTCATCGAGTCCTTTTATGGTTTCCATGACTCTATGACCACTAAAATCGTATAATTCGTGAGTTATCTTAAAGTCTTTTTCTGAAATCTGAAAAGCACCTTTAAAGTACTTTGCTGTAGTTAAAGCCCTTTCAGCATCACTGGTAACTATTTGTTGCGGTAGGTCAAAATTCTCTGAAACATATTTAGAGATTAAGGCGCCATCGTTATGCCCCCTTTTTTTTAGGGGACGCTTATGGTCTATAACATCGTGTTTCCAGGACGACTTTGCGTGCCGTACCATATAAAGTGTTTTCATGGTTGGTTCATTAGTGTGGTGTAAAATACTTCTTTTTCTATTAAGGTGCCAATCTTTCAATAAGCCAATCGACGCCGTTTAAACGGTAACGAATTCGATCGTGTAAGCGGTTGGGTCTTCCTTGCCAAAATTCGAATTCGATGGGCTGTACCAAAAAGCCGCCCCAATTTTTTGGCTTAGGGACTTCCTTGTTTTTATATGTTTCCTCTAAAAGACTTAGTTCTTTTTCCAAAACCTCCCGGTTTTTAATAACGCTGCTTTGATCACTTACCAAAGCACCTAACTGACTGCCTTTTGGGCGAGAAGAAAAATAGTTTTCTGAATCTGCTTCAGAAGTTTTCTTAGCGTTTCCTTTAATAATTATCTGCCTTTCTGCATTGGGCCAAAAAAAAGATAGGGATACATTTGGGTTCGCAGCTATGGCCTTCCCCTTTTGACTATCGTAATTCGTGTAAAAATAGAAGCCATTTTCATCGTATTTTTTAAGCAAGACTATTCTCCCTCTCGGGAAGCCATCCTCTTCTATAGTGTTTAGGGTCATGGCGTTAACTTCATCTACACCACCCGCTTCTTGTACTTGATAAAACCATTTCCGGAATTGCTGAAAGGGATTTTCGTCTAGGGTATCTTCCGTTAGAGCCCCTCGCTTATAATTTCTTCTATAATCGTGAAGATTGTCACGCAACATAAGTAATTGAATTGCAAAGTTTATTGCAAGTTACGGGTTTTTTAAAGGAAGTGAAATAGCAAAGGATTTAAATTTCGGTTAAATATCATGGTTATTAGCCTCCTCTCTTTCTTGCCGGTCTTCCTTCCTGGGAGAGAGCTTATACACCAACCATCCAAAACCAATGACTAAGTGTACTACAATTAAAATAACGATGATTAGGGTAACTGTGCTCATGAAAAAGGATTACAGAATACAAATTTCAAAAAATTACTTTTTCAAATAGATGATATTTCTCATGAAATCATGACGATAGCCAACAATCTAAAGCATCGGTAGCCATGTGAAAAAGGAGTCCTAGCCCAAAAATTCGATAAGGATTCTTCAAAAGCACCAAAACCATATAAAACCCTATGGCATAATAACTATGAAATGGATGGAAATTGATACTGCATCGATTGGGGTCAAAAATAGGTGTGGTAAGCAAGTGGTCTAAGTCTACCAACATGGTAGCCAAAAAAATGAGGTACACTTTTATCCAAGAATGCCGATAAAAAAAATACGCGATAAAAAAGGGAGCTATTAGGTGCAGAAAGTAGTGAATAATAGGCTGCATATCTCCAATCGTTTTTAGAAAGTATAAAATTAAGTACTTTTAAATATAAGAAACCATATTACGGCTAAAATCTAAAAATTAATTCGCTTCCAGCAGGGTCCATTTTTCTTCAATTGGCGTATGGGATTTAGCAAAATTGGAAGGCTCCATAAGAAAAAAGGAGTCGTCGTATTGAAATATGAAATTATATCCATTCATATCTATAATTCCGCTGGACCATGTAGCATCGCATAAATACCATTTTCCGTTCAATTTAATGGCATTCCATGAGTGATTTGGGACTTCTTTCCCGCTTTTTTTTAAATGGTAACCTTCGGTAAACCCGTTAATGATTTCACATTCCAATCCTGCCAAATTGGACATCTCCTTTATTAAATAAGTATACCCCGTACACAAGGTTTCTTTTTCCTGAAGAAGTTTCGTGAAAACTTCCTTTTTGAAGGAATGGTGCCACCGAAACAAAGCAATGGAGTCATTTCGGAGTTTTCGTTGTTTATAGCTACTTTCTGTCGTTAAATGGTAATTTCCTTTTATGTTTTCGCAAACCCATTTATAAATCACCCGGAAACGTTCTACATCGGTTTTTAATTGTGCGGTAAGCTGAAGACTTAAAATGGGTAAATTTGAAAGATCTTCTCCTTTGTAACGTCTTGCTATTTCATCTGCGTTTTGAAAATCAATCGTACTGAAATCACTACGCTGCGCTTGCACTAAAATGGTAAAGGAGAAGATCCCTAAAAAAATAAAATGTTTCATTGCTGAAAAGTGCCTATGGATTATTTTTAGTAGCTTCCGAAGCATCTAAAACACGTAAAGCCCCATAAATTACAATAGGATTGTCCTTAAAGATAGGCTCTACATAAGTAGTTTCGGCACCTATGGTTACTTCTACATTTTCATAGCCTAGGTAACTAACCACCAAAACATCCTTTTCCTTTAAGGGTCTTGGAAATACAAATTCGCCATTGGCATTGGTTGGAATGGCTACAGTAGTTCCTTTCAATACAACAGTGGCTCCCATAATGGGACCCTCTACCGAATTAACGACACCAGATACGATCCGTTCTTCATTTTGAGATTGAACAGCACTTGTTCCTATAAAAAGGGATACGGCAAAGGTGATAAAAGAAATTCTTTTCATCCAGTTTTGTGAGGTTGTGGTCTTGCGTGTTTTCATGATATAAGTTTTAAAGATTCTCTCAAACCTAGCCATTGCTTGAGTCATGTAAAAACACCAATGAGGGAATAGGAAATCCCTTTGAGTAAAAAGGAAGTTACACTTAGCATGGAATTAATTCCAAAGGGGGCGTTAAACCTAAACACACTATCGCTACATAAGCTTTTGAATTAGCGCATACTGAAGCAGCATAATGGTCTTGGCATCTTTTATTTCGCCGGTAGCAATCATTTCCAAAGCTTTTTCGAAAGGCAATTCCAATACTTCAATATTTTCATGCTCCTCATCCAAACCTCCACCCTCACTTACCTTTTGTGAATCGTGATATTCCGCAATATAGAAATGTAGAATTTCCGTCACAGAACCTGGCGACATATAGGCTTCAAAAACTTTGGTGACCTCCTGAATTTGATACCCGGTTTCCTCTTCTACTTCCCGCTTGATACAGTGGGCCGGATCACGTTCATCCAATAAACCCGCACAAGCTTCAATCATCATCCCGCCATCATTTCCATTTATGTAAGTGGGCATTCGAAACTGACGCACCAATACTACCGTTCCTTTTTCAGCATGATATAAAAGAACTACGGCTCCATTACCTCGATCATAAGCTTCACGAACTTGCTCCTCCCATGCTCCATCCTGTTTCAGATAATCGTAAGTTAACTTTTTTAGGGTATACCAATTATCGGAAAGGATTTCAGTTTTTTTAATGTGAATATCGGGCTGGTACATAGGTTTTCTGATTTGAAATAGAACGAAATATCTTAAAGAATATTTTCAGAAATTTATCTACTTCTCACAGGATATTTCTTCTTCAACCAAAAAGCAATACGTACTAATAATATTAAAGCAGGTACTTCAACCAATGGCCCTATAACTCCTGCAAAGGCTTGTCCAGAATTTAATCCAAATACAGCTATCGCAACAGCTATGGCCAATTCGAAGTTGTTTCCAGCTGCCGTGAATGCTACTGAAGCGGTTTCATTGTAAGGTGCTCCCATCGCCTTCGTAAAGAAAAACCCAATAAAAAACATCAAAGCAAAATAAATAAGAAGGGGGATTGCAATAATGACCACATCCAAGGGAATTTCAACGATGAGTTCCCCTTTCAAGGAAAACATGACAATTATGGTAAATAACAAGGCTATTAAGGTTAAGGGTGCAATCGTAGGAATGAACTTTTCAGTATACCATAGCGCTCCTTTCCATTTTATTAAAAGCCAACGGCTTAAGATCCCCATCAAAAATGGTATTCCTAAATATATGGCAACGCTTTCTGCAATGGTATAAATAGAGATTTCAACAATCGCTCCTTCAAAACCAAAAAATGGAGGCAATACCGTGATAAAGAACCAAGCATAAAAACTGTAGGCAAAAACTTGAAAAATACTATTTAAGGCCACTAAACCCGCCCCGTATTCAGCGCTTCCTTCTGCTAAATCATTCCACACCAAAACCATCGCAATGCAACGAGCCAAACCAATTAAGATAAGCCCAATCATGTATTCAGGGTAATCCCGTAAAAAAAGAATGGCCAATAAAAACATTAGGAAAGGACCTATTAACCAATTTAACACTAAAGAAACTGAAAGTATTTTAACATTCTTGAAAACCTTAGGAAGTAAAGCATAATTAACCTTAGCCAATGGTGGGTACATCATTACGATAAGGCCTAAAGCTATAGGAATGTTCGTACTGCCGCTACTAAAAGAGTGGATTGTATTGGGTATGGAAGGAAAAAAATACCCCAACCCTACACCTATTCCCATAGCTATAAAAATCCACCAAGTAAGGTTTTTATCTAAAAAACCTAAGCGCTTCCTGCCCATCTTTTAAGCTTTAATGTTATAAAAAACATAGCATAATTCGGTAGCTATCTGTCGGCTCCGCTCTTGGTATTTTTCATGTTGCAGTGGGGTTCCGTCATAAGCTTTGGGGTCTTCGTAGGTAATAGGAAATCGCTTTTCAGCTCCCGGAACAAAAGGACAACCTTCATCGGCTTGGGAGCAAGTCATGATGGCTGCAAATGCCGAAACAGGATTAAACTCATGATCCATCCCTTTGGAAAAGCCTATGATGGCGGGTTCATTCTCGGAATATTTAATGCCATATATCGGGTTATTTCCTTCGGAAAGCTGCTGTACCCTAAATCCAACCTCCTGTAAAACTTCCGTTACTTTAGGAAAAAGGGCGGTCGCTTCGGTTCCACCAGAATAACAAACGAGATTTTGGATTCCATAGTAATGTGCTAAGGTTTGCGCCCAAACCTGTGACAAATGGCTGCGTCGGGAATTGTGAGTGCAAATAAAATTTAACCGAATAGGGCCTCCAACGTTCCTCTTTTCGGTAAGGTAATCCATCAAAGGCTGAAGTGTTGCTTTTCTTTCTTCCGAAATTTCCTGAAAGTTCAAAGATTTTATAAATTCTTGCAAGGCGGGGTATAAATCCATCTGATCTTAGTTTAAATTAACAACATTCGCTGCCAGGCGTACAGCAGCCATTTGTCACCTCTGAAAGTTTTACTTTTGGCTTCACTTCCGCTACCCCACATTTGTCTTTTGCTAAACAATCGGTTTGCTTAGAGGTTAATAAAAAGTGCGTACCATCAAAACCAACATTGTATTTTTCAATGGTTTTTCCCTGGTATTCCACTTCAACTTCGTGATCTTCCAACGCCAATATCTTTTCCGATAATTCAATAATATGAATCAGTTTTTCCGGATGCAGCCGATGATCGTAATCATGAGCTTCCCAAAGTTGAAAGTTGATCACATTTTCCTTACGGACGGTGCCGCCACAATCGATAAAGTTTTTTTCAATTTTTCCAACTTCCGTTACGTGAAAGTGACTAGGGACTAAATTTCCATTGGGTAATTTAAAGCCAATGACCTCTAAGCCGGAGAGGTGTTTTTTAATTTCTGAAAGTTTCATATAACTATTTTTTAATTGTAATATTACGATTAATCGAACTAAATTTTTTTAGCAACAATTTGAGTTTACATCTTGATTTAAAAACGTTTGAAGTGTATTTTTCATTTGGGACCATACTTCTGTATCAATACAATAACAAATACTGGTTCCCTCTACATTTCCTTTGATAAGCCCTATTTGCTTCAGCTCTTTTAAGTGTTGCGAAATGGTAGGTTGTGCCAAACCAATTTCCTCCACTAAATCCCCACACACACAGGTGTCGAGTTTAAACAAGTGCTGCAAAATGGCAACTCGCGCGGGATGCGCAAAGGCTTTAGCCAATAACGCAATATGATTTTGTGCTTCGGAAAATATTTCTGTCTTGGTAACGCCCATTGCTTAATTTATTTATTGCAATATTACGATAGATGATTCATTTAAAAAAATTAAAATTCAAAAACTTTTCCGTCTTCTGCCAATAAAACATTCTGAAAATGTACTTGAGCTTCACTTCTGAAAAGTTCGTAATCCCCATATCATCCCGAGAAATGCCCCAGAACCAATTGTTCAACTTCAGCCAATTTGGCTATTTCAGCCGCTTGGGAGGCAGTACTGTGCTTGGTTTTTTCACATAAATGTTCGTGCATCTTCAGAAACGTCGCTTCATGGTACAAAACGGTAGCTCCCTTTATAATAGAAACAATAGAAGGTAAATAAGCGGTGTCACTGCAATAGGCATAGCTTTTCGTAGGGTCTGGAGTGGTGGTGACATCCTTATAATCGATAATCACCCCTTCCCTGTTCTTAACATCAAAACCTTGCTTTAACTTATTAAAATAAGAATGGTCTACTTTTGCTGCTACAGCTGCCTCATAGTCCAGTTTTCGCTCTCCAGGCTTTTCCTGAAACAAAAACCCGTTGGTATATACGCGATGATCTAAAGGGATGGTCGTCACGGTAAGCTTGTCATCTTCAAAAATACACTGGGCTTCTGTGGATTCCAGTTCATGAAATAAAAGCGGGAAGTTGGTCCAGCTATTCCCTAGCTTTAGTTGTAAGGTGATAGCCTCCTTAATTCCTTTAGGTCCATATACATGCAGCTCGGCTTCCCTGCCTAGCAATCGGAAGGTAGAAATCAATCCTACCAATCCGAAGAAATGATCCCCATGCAAATGTGAGATAAAAATATGCTTAATTCGGGCAAATTTAACCTTATTACGTCGCAATTGTACTTGAGTTCCTTCGCCACAATCTATCAAAAACATATGGCCTCTCATTTCCAAAATCTGCGCAGTAGGGTTATGATTCGCCCTAGGCGTAGCGGAATGGCAACCCAAGATGGTTAATTTCATGTTTTTGAGATTAGGAAAAAGGAGAAAGGCTTCTAAAAGCCCAAATCCCTTTCAATTTCTTCCATTTCTATAATATCTGCAGCTTCTTGTTCTGTAGGAACAACAACTAGTTCGGCAGGAATATCATCGGGATTAATGGCATCGTTAATAATAACAAATGAGTTTTTTCGAGAGCGATGCGCATTGGACACTTCCAGGAGTTCCAGAAGTTCTTCGAGGGAGATGTGGGTGTATTTCAATAAATCGATTACGACATTTTTCCCCTTATAATGCTGAATGACTTGTTCGCTTACAAAAGGGGCAAAATCGGAATAGGCGCCCCTATCGTCTGCCAAAACTACATAATTATCGTGTTGCTCAATCTTCATGGTGCTTAATTTTTGAAGCCAAAAGGTAAATAACAGCCATTCGAACTGCCACTCCGTTCTGTACTTGATCCAAAATAATGGCTTGATCGCTGTCGGCCACATCACTGGTAACTTCTACGCCCCTATTAATTGGTCCTGGGTGCATCACAATGATTTCTTTATCCAAGGAATCCAATACTTTTTTGGTGAGTCCAAATTGTTGCGCATATTCCCTTGTGGAAGGAAAATAGCTTATATCCATACGCTCGTTTTGCACCCGAAGCATATTGGCCACATCACACCACTGTAAAGCTTTCTGAAGGTTCCCTTCTACCTCTACTCCTAAATTTTCTATGTATTTTGGAATTAAAGTCTTAGGGCCACAAACCTTTACTTCGGCACCTAATTTTTGTAAGGCAAAAATATTCGATAAAGCCACGCGTGAATGAAGGATGTCCCCCACGATGACCACTTTCTTTCCGGCTACATCCCCTAAACGTTCCCGAATGGAAAAGCAATCCAATAAGGCTTGCGTGGGATGCTCGTGGGCACCGTCCCCAGCATTTACGATGCTCGCATCTATATGTCTTGACAAAAAGATGCCGGCTCCAGGATTGGGATGGCGCATTACAACCATATCCACTTTCATGGAGAGGATATTATTTACAGTGTCTATGAGGGTTTCCCCTTTCTTTACGGAAGAAGATGCTGCAGAAAAGTTGACCACATCGGCAGAAAGTCTTTTTTCAGCTAACTCAAATGAAAGGCGGGTACGTGTACTGTTTTCAAAAAAGAGGTTGGCAATGGTAATGTCCCGAAGCGAAGGAACTTTTTTAATGGGGCGGTTGATCACTTCCTTAAAATGATCGGCTGTTTCAAAGATTAAATGAATATCCTCTTCGGTGATATATTTAATTCCCAGTAAGTGATTGACACTTAGTTCGCTCATATTATTTTTCAATCAAATATACTGCGTCTTCTCCATCGTTCTCCTTCCAGCAGACTTTTACTTTTTCCTTGTTTATAGCATCTACCTGTCTTCCCCTATAATCGGGCTGAATGGGCAAATGACGGCTAAATCGCCTATCGATAAGCGTTAAGAGCTCTATTTCCAAAGGCCTTCCAAAACTTTGTATTGCGGTAAGTGCCGAACGAATGCTTCGACCCGTATACAACACATCGTCAATAAAAACTACCTTTTGATCTTCAACAATAAAATTGATCTTGGTTTTATTGGCCTCAAGCGGCTTATCACTTCTCCTGAAGTCGTCCCGATAAAAAGTAATGTCTAAATAGCCTAACCGGATATTTTGAATTTTATATTCTTCCTGCAACAGTCTTTTTAAACGTTCGGCCAAAAATACTCCTCTGGGCTGAATGCCTATAAGGACAGTATCTTCAAAAGTATCGTGATTTTCAATTAATTGACAAGCCAAACGATGAAGAGCAATGTTAATCTCAGTAGCGTTTAATAGCACTTTTTGGCTCATAGAATCTTCTGAATCTTATTCAGGATACAAATTTAAGGGTTTTTGTTGAATAATTTCAGTGGAAATAGAGATAATAAAAAAAGCCCTTCAAAAATAGGAAGGGCTTTTCGTGTATTTCAAAAAGGAATGGGATTATTTTTTCCCGTCCATTTTGTCTTTCAATTCTTGCAGTTTTGAATTCGCATCCCCTAAAGTTGGTTTCGCTTCTTCCGCTTGCTGTGCTGCTTTTTTTGCAGCTTGCTGAACGATTTTAGCTTCTTCCGCTTTATGGATTGAGGCATGAGAAGCCACTACTTTTTTGTAATCCTTGTTAAACTCAATGATTACAAATTCTGCTTCTTCTCCTTTTTTAAGGTCACTACCATCTTCTTTCTCTAAATGACGCTTAGGCACAAATGCACTAATGTCGTCATTAAAGTTGATCACAGCCCCTTTATCTACCATCTCATCGATAGCAGCAGTGTGCTTAGATCCTACAGCGAACTCATCTTCGTATTTATCCCAAGGGTTGTCGGTGGTTTGTTTGTGACCTAAGCTTAACTTACGTCCTTCCACATCCAACTCAAGAACCACTACCTCTAGTTTGTCACCAATATTGGTAAACTCGCTTGGGTGCTTGATTTTCTTAGTCCAAGAAAGGTCGCTAATGTAAATTAGACCGTCGATTCCTTCTTCCAATTCTACGAATACTCCGAAGTTGGTGAAGTTTCTTACAATTCCTTTGTGCTTAGAGCCTACAGGATATTTTTTGGTGATATCGGTCCATGGATCTGGTGTTAATTGCTTAATACCAAGGGACATTTTACGCTCTTCACGATCTAAGGTAAGGATTACAGCTTCTACTTCATCACCTACATTTACAAAATCCTGAGCACTACGTAAATGTGTAGACCAAGACATTTCGCTTACGTGGATCAATCCTTCTACGCCTTCGGCTACTTCAATAAAGGCACCGTAATCGGCAATAACCACTACTTTACCTTTTACTTTATCACCAACTTTTAGTTCATCACCAAGCGCTTCCCATGGATGAGGCTTCAATTGCTTCAATCCAAGTTGGATACGTGTTTTATCTTCATCAAAATCAAGGATAACCACGTTCAATTTCTGATCTAACTCAACAATTTCGTTAGGGTGATTGATACGTGACCAAGAAAGATCGGTAATGTGTACCAATCCGTCCACTCCTCCAAGGTCAACAAAGACTCCGTAAGAAGTGATGTTTTTCACGACACCTTCCAATACTTGACCTTTTTCAAGCTGACCAATGATTTCTTTTTTCTGTTCTTCGATATCGGCTTCGATAAGCGCTTTGTGGGAAACTACCACGTTTTTAAATTCGTGATTGATTTTCACAATCTTGAATTCCATGGTTTTTCCAACGTAGATATCGTAATCACGGATAGGTTTCACGTCAATTTGCGAACCAGGAAGGAAAGCTTCAATTCCGAAGACATCTACAATCATACCTCCTTTAGTTCTACACTTCACGAAACCATTCACTACGGTTCCGTCGTCATGTGCCTGATTTACGCGATCCCAAGCCTTAATAGTTCGGGCCTTACGGTGAGAAAGGATTAACTGTCCGGAAGCATCTTCACGAACGTCGATCAATACTTCTACCTTGTCCCCTACTTTTAGGTCTGGATTGTAACGGAATTCATTTAAGGAAACTACTCCCTCACTTTTGGCATTAATGTCGATAATAGCATCACGATCGGTAATGTGGATTACTTCCCCTTCTACTACTTCGTCATCCAACGTATCGACAAAGTTTTCAGCAACGAGCTTTTCGAACTCTTCCAATTGACCTTCATCAACAGGATCGATTCCTTCTTCGTAGTTGTGCCAGTTAAATTCCTTTAGAAATTTTTCAGGATTTTTCTCTTTTAAAGAAACTTCCTTTTTAGGTTGTTCCACTGCTGTTTCTTCTACAACAGCTTCTTCTTTTTGTGCTTTTTCAGCCATCTTAAAAAATAAGTGCGAGGCTCATTAAAATAACCAGCCAACGCTGTTTGTATTCTGTGTTCTTTCTGAAAAGTAAAAGCGGCTGTCCCACAGAAGGATGAGTTGTTTTTTGTTTGTTCCTTTTTGCTCTACAGATGATGCCGCCAAAAAGGGTGGCAAAAGTACTGTTTTTCTTTTGAAAATCAAAAGCTTTGGGAATTATAATTACACCTACCCCTCAGAAATTGGTTAAATGTTAAAAAATGTTAAAATACTACTTTGTAATGCATAGTACTGTAACAAAACATAATTACCGTCGTCTTACTAGTACATCAATCAATTGAAAACAATTATTCATCAATCAAAAAACGAACTATTATGAGAACTTTAGACCGTAACACCTTAACTGAAAAGCCAAAACAATCTTTAGGATTTACATGGAATGCCAAAAGGAGGTACCGTTAAGCTTCAAAACACTTAAATGAACCAACATGAAACGATTTCAAAAAATTCATAGTATGACGAAGCGGGAAAACAACCGAAGGGACTTACACCTACTCAAAAGGATTTGTCCGCCGAACTTTCAGGTAGATTGGAATGAATTTAGCGAGCCTACGTTCATTTAAGTTTGCCATAAGAAACAAAAAACACTCGAAATGAGTGGTTTTTTTATACCCTACCGGCAATCCGGTCTTTGGCCAATTGAAGGATGGTGTGAAATTGATCTTCCAAATTCATTTCGCTATTGTCCATTACAATAGCACCCTTGGCGATTTTTAATGGGGAATCTTTACGGTTTGAATCGATCTCGTCCCTTTCGGTAACATTTTCCAAAACCTCTTCGTAGGTAACTGCCTCCCCTCTTCCCAATAACTCTTCATAACGGCGCTGTGCACGGACTTCAGCTGATGCGGTCATGAATATTTTCAATTCGGCTTCTGGGAATACCACGGTGCCAATATCCCTTCCATCCATCACGACACCGCCCGCATCGCCCATTTTTTGCTGTTGTTCCACTAATTTTTTTCGTACTTCGGAAACGGTTGCTATGGGGCTCACATATTCTGAAACCTCTAAAGTTCGAATGTCTTTTTCTACGTTGGTGCCATTTAGGAAGATCTCTGCCTTTCCATCGGTATTTTTTTCAAAATGAAGTTCAATATCGGGCAATGCCGCAATAAGTGTTTCTTTATCCAAATGGTTTTCTGAAACAAATCCTTTTTGAAGGGCATACAAAGTAACCGCACGGTACATGGCTCCTGTATCTACATACACGTAGCCCAAATAGTCGGCCAATTGCTTTGCCACTGTACTTTTTCCGGTAGAAGAATGTCCGTCGATGGCAATGGTTATTTGATGCATTTACTGAAGATTGATATTTAAACCGAAAAAACTGGTCGCGGCAGCCGAATTGTACTTGGAATAGGCATAGCTTAATCGAAGTTTGTTCAATTTTAGGGAAAATCCGGCACTTAACCCAGAAAAGGAACGTTGTTCTACGATACGTAGCTCTTCCGCCCTTCTGAAATTGTACCCTAACCGAATATTAAATCCGCTTTCGGGAAACAGCTCGACCCCTATAATCATGTGCCGAAAAGCATTGTCTATAAAGGAAATGTTTTCAGAAGTGGTATTTCCTTCCAAATCGGTTTCATCCCTGTTGGGGTTCGCAAATGCCACATTCCAGCGTTGCATGTTCTCCAAGGTAAAATGCCACCGTACCGGAATGTTTTGCAAGGTTTGGGAAATCCCTAGAATCACTTCAAAAGGAAGTTTTTCAATCGTATTTTCGTAAGGCGTAAGCTGCGTCCCTACATTTCTAGCGACAGCAGTAATGTGTAGGTCCCAATCTTCATATACATACATCACGGCAATATCCGCAGCTACGCCAAAGGAGGTATATTGTTCAAGTTTTGAGGATATAAACTTTACATTTCCCCCAATGTGAAAATTCGTAAAGGCAACATTTCTGGCATGCCCAAAAGACAATGCTATTTCCCCACCGCTGAACGAGTCGGTTGGGTTCCCCAATTCATCGTAACCGTCAAAGCTTCCGTAGTTAATATAGGTAACCGAAGTATGTAGAACTTGGGTCCGACGGTCCCATAGATAAGCGTAGGCCGCTGTTCCGTAGTTCACATCCCCCAAATAATTATTATAGTTAAGGGATAGCTGGTTGTCCATTTCAGGATTGATACTCGCAGGATTGAATATCCCTTGCGTAGGGTCGTAGTCGTAATTGGTGACCACTTTCCCGCCCAAAGCAACTTGTCTAGGGGAAATTCCCAGATTCAAAAACTGGTAGGTGGACTTACCTCCTACTTGAGCGTGGGTAGCCGAAAAAAAGATAAGACTTCCTAAAAATATAAGCTTTCGAACCATTAATGCTGTTGCGCTTTCTCTGGAATTTAAACGACTACAATGATAATTTATTTTCAGGAAGGAAAAAAGGTTTCCTTTACTGGATTATAAACAAGATTTAAAGTTGCTTGGCGTTCTTCACTTTCTGTTTGGTAATCGCCACCTCCAAAACTTCGCTCATTTCTTTTACATAATGAAACGTAAGGCCTTTAAGATACTCTTCTTTAATTTCGGCAATATCCCTTCTATTATCTTCACACAATACAATTTCCTTGATTCGGGCTCGTTTTGCCGCCAAAATCTTTTCCTTGATTCCGCCCACAGGAAGTACTTTTCCCCGCAGGGTAATTTCGCCGGTCATCGCAATGCTCTTTTTAACTTTTCGCTGTGTAAACAAGGAAACCAAAGAGGTAAGCATGGTAATTCCTGCGCTAGGACCATCTTTTGGGGTAGCCCCCTCTGGGACGTGGATGTGAATGTTGTATTTTTCGAATACTTCTGGGTGAATTCCCAGTTTTTCAGAATTGGATTTAATATACTCTAAAGCAATCGTGGCCGATTCTTTCATCACTGTTCCCAAATTACCCGTCATGGTTAAGTTTCCTTTTCCTTTGGAAAGCGCCGATTCGATAAAAAGGATGTCGCCCCCCACTCGGGTCCAAGCCAAGCCTGTGACCACACCCGCTACATCGTTGTTTTCATATTTATCTCGCTCCATTTTTGGGGCACCCAAAACTTCAACAACAATTTCGTTGGTTACTTTAACCTCGTAATCCTCTTCCATGGCAATCTTCATGGCAGCATAGCGCACCATTTTTGCAATTTGCTTTTCCAGCGTACGCACCCCACTTTCGCGGGTATAGCCCTCCACTATTTTCTCTAGCTGTGGCTTCCCAATTTTTAAATCCTTCGAACTTAACCCGTGTTCCTTCAATTGCTTCGGAAGCAAGTGCCTTTTTGCAATTTCCACCTTTTCTTCAATGGTATATCCTGAAACATTGATAATTTCCATTCGGTCACGTAAAGCTGGCTGAATCGTACTCAAACTATTGGAAGTGGCAATAAACATGACCTTGGACAAATCGTAGCCCAATTCCAAAAAGTTATCGTAGAAAGCATTGTTCTGTTCGGGGTCCAACACTTCCAGCATGGCCGAGGAGGGATCGCCTTGGCTCCCTACCGAAAGCTTATCGATTTCATCTAACACAAATACCGGATTACTAGTTCCGGCTTTTTTGATGTTTTGAACAATTCGGCCAGGCATGGCACCAATGTAGGTTTTACGGTGCCCCCTAATTTCAGCTTCATCCCGCAGCCCCCCTAATGACATGCGAACGTATTCCCTTCCTAAGGCTTCCGCAACCGACTTCCCCAAAGAGGTTTTCCCAACTCCTGGAGGTCCGTAGAGACACAGTATTGGCGATTTCATATCATTCCGAAGTTTTAAAACGGCTAGATATTCAATGATTCGTTTTTTTACATCGTCCAATCCATAATGGTCACGATCTAAAATTTTACGAGCTCTTTTTAAATCGAATTTATCTTTACTGAATTCATTCCAAGGGAGGTCCAGTAACAAATCCAAGTAATTGCGTTGGATGCTGAATTCCGCTACCTGCGGATTCATACGTTGTAATTTGGAAATCTCTTTATTGAAATGTTCTTTTATGTTTTCATTCCATTTTTTGGTTTTCGCTTTGGAGCGCATCTCCTCTATTTCGGCCTCATGGGATGTTCCGCCCAATTCTTCCTGGATGGTTTTCATTTGCTGCTGAAGGAAGTATTCGCGCTGTTGTTTGGAAATATCACTTTCTACCTTCGACTGAATGTCCATGCGCAAAGAAAGCTTCTGAAGCTCCACGTTCAAATACTTGAGCGTTTCCATAGCGCGTTCCTGCAAATCGTTAATTTCCAGTAATTTCTGTTTTTCCTTCACAGGAATATTAAGGTTGGAGCACACAAAATTGATAAGAAACGAATTACTCTCAATATTTTTAATGGCAAAAGCCGCTTCCGAAGGGATATTGGGACTGTCCTTAATAATATCGGTGGCCAGTTCCTTAATGGAGTCTATCACCGCTTCAAATTCCTTATCATCATGCGCGGGTCTGGCTTCGGCAACTTCTTTAATGGTGGCCGTTAAATAAGGCTCTGTGCTTACCAATTCAGCTAATTCAAATCGTTTTTTCCCTTGAATGATCACGGTGGTATTTCCATCGGGCATTTTAAGCACCTTTAAAATCTGTGCGACCGTTCCTATGGTGTTGATATCCTCAAGACCGGGGTTTTCTTTATTTTCCACCTTTTGTGAAACTACGCCCACAACCTTTCCCCCTTTATTGGTTTCATTGATGAGTTTAATGGATTTATCCCTTCCAGCTGTAATTGGAATCACTACTCCAGGAAATAATACCGTGTTTCGTAAAGGCAAGATAGGTAAGGTATCGGGCAATTTTTCACGGGACATCGCATCTTCATCCTCCGGAGTCATTAACGGTATTAGTTCTGCATCTTCATTAATATCCTGTAATGACAAACTGTCTAAACTTGTAATCTTTGTTTTCGCCATAATATGATGTGGGACAATATGTCATGAAAAATCATGATGCTATTGCCTTGTTTTGTATTTTAGATTCGTTCTTTTTCTGCAAAAGCTACACTAATCAACTTCTTGCAGCAATTTTTCATTAGTATAGGTCAATAGTTATGCCAAGCAAAAATTTTTTACAAAGGAACTGTAACAATTATTCCCCAACACCATCTATAGCATAAACAGTTGTTTTTTTGACACTAACCGAACAGAAAATAGAAACGTTACTCGCTCTTTGTCAGAAGGGAAATCAGTTGGCCCAATTGGAGGTGTACAACCGCTATCAAAAAGCCATGTACAATACGGCTTTACGAATCGTAAAAGATACGGCCGAAGCCGAAGATGTGATGCAAGAGTCTTTTATTACGGCTTTTCAGAAACTGGATAGCTTTAAGGGAACCGCCACATTTGGAGCATGGCTAAAACGTATTGTCGTGAATAATAGTATTGTTCAGTATCGAAAAAATCAACGTTTTACGATGCTTCCGGAATATGGTTTAGAGGAAGAAGCGGAAGAAACGCTTTCCGAAGCAGAAGACTATACCACTGTGAAAGCGGAAGAAGTACTCACGATGATGGAAGGCATACATCCCAATTACAAAACCATTTTAAGTCTTCATTTTATAGAAGGCTATGACTATGAAGAGATTTGTGAAATTCTTGAAATTAGTTATGCGAATTGTAGAACCATGATTTCCAGAGCCAAAGAAAGTTTACGTAAAAAATTACAAATTGTATGAAGCAAAACGACACTATAGAAAACCTTTTTGAAAATCTGCAGGGAAATTTTGATCTCGCAGACGCTCCTTCAGGACATGAGAAGCGATTCTTGGAAAAACTGCAGGCCCAAGAACAGCTATCTACGTCAAAAAAGTCTTGGTGGAAACCATTATCTATCGCAGCTTCAGTGGTATTGTTGGCCACATTGGGATGGTTTTCCTTTACGGAATCTTCCAAACCCAGTGACCTTGCCAGCGTTTCTCCAGAAATGGAGCAAGCGCAGTCATTTTTCATTAATACCATCAATCAGGAAATAGAGACCTTAAAAAGCTTTGAGGACGAAGACACCAAGAAATTGGTGGAAGACGCCCTTACTAGTTTGGACGTGCTCGAAAAGGATTACGAACAATTAAAGTTGGATTTGGTAGAGAGTGGCAATGACAAACGGGTTATTGCAGCGATGATCACCAATTTCCAAAGCAGGATAGAAATCCTTCAGCAAGTAATCAACACTTTAGAAGAAATTAAAACACTTAAAGCAAACAAAAATGAAACGATTATTTAATATTTTACTTTTAGCTGTACTTATCGCCCCCATGGCGCTACTAGCTAATGAAAACCCTAAATTTAAGGGTAAATACACCAAAGAAAAAAAGTTGCATAAGGAATATTCCGTAAATGCAGGAGCTAGCCTTACCGTCGACAATAGCTACGGAAATATTGATATTGTGAGTTGGGACGAAAATCGAATCGTTATCGATGTAACGATCACTACCAATGGAAACAATGAAGAAAAAGTTCAGAAAAAGTTGGACAATATCGAGGTAGAATTTTCTGGGAATGGCTCAAAAGTAGTGGCCCGAACCCTTTTCCGTGACCGCAAAAGTTCTTCTTGGAGTTGGTGGAGCAATAACGACAACAACAATGTAAAAATGGAAGTGAATTACACTATTAAAATGCCAGTTACCAATAGTGTAGACCTTAGCAATGACTACGGAAGCATTAATTTGAACAAATTAGAAGGAAATGCAAAAATTAGTTGTGACTATGGACAGATCAATATTGGGCAGCTCATGGCCGCAAACAATTCGTTAAATTTCGATTATACGAAAAACTCCACCATTGGATATATGAAAAGTGGGCGAATTAACGCAGATTACTCAGGTTTCACTATAGAAAAAGCCGATTATCTAGAGGTTAATGCCGATTATTCCCATTCCGAGATTTTAGAGGTAAAAGAACTGAATTACAATAATGATTACGGAAAAATTTCCATCAATAAAGTAGAAAAACTTGTTGGGCAGGGAGATTACATTCCACTAAGGATAGAAACCCTTACCGGGAGCCTCAATGTAAACACAGACTATGGATCTGTTGCCGTAGATACTATGACTGCATCGGTAAAAGATGTAGTGATTAACTCAGATTATGCTTCTATTAAACTAGGCTACGATGCGAATTTGAATTTTAAGTTCAATGTGAGCCTATCCTATGCCAATTTAAGCGGCGAAGAAGATTTGGAAGTCATGAAAACCCATAAAGACTATTCCAGTAAAACCTATGAAGGGTATCACGGAAATCAAAACGCTACAAGCACTATCAATATTAAATCAAGCTATGGAGGGGTCACCCTTCGGAAATTATAAACCATTCATTTAAACCATTATGAAAACAATCAGCAACTCAATTTTAATCGCCCTACTATTACTAGCTCAAGGGTCTTGGGCCCAATGGGGAAACAGGGTAAGCGGAAACGGTAATATAACCACTACTACTGTTTCTACAGGGAATTATGACGAAATTAAAGTCGTAGGTTCTATGGACGTGCATTTAGAAAAAGGAACAGAAGGAAACATTAGCATCACCACCGATGAGAACCTTCATGAATATGTGGATATCTCAGCAAACAACGGAGAGTTAGTGATCAAGATTCAGAAAAATGCCAACATAAGAACCAAAAAAGGAATTCATGTAACCGTTCCCTTTCAAGACCTTTCCGAAATTAAATTAGTGGGCTCTGGAGATATTGACACCAAAGATGTCATCTCAGCTAACCAATTGGAAGTAGGGGTTGTAGGATCGGGAGACATTGTTTTAAATGTCGCCACACAAAACCTAGAAGCCAAAGTAACTGGTAGTGGGGATTTGGTGATTTCAGGAGACACGCAAAATTTAGAAGTTTCCGTGACCGGAAGTGGTGATTTTAGAGGATTTGACCTAACCTCCCAAAATACGGAGGTGAATGTATCGGGTTCCGGAGATGCTAAAGTGGTTGCCAAAAGCAGTATCAAAGCTCGGGTTAATGGCTCTGGGGATATTGAATATAGAGGTAATCCAGCCAAGAGTGATACCAAAACTTCAGGTTCTGGTGATATTACTTCCTCAAATTAAAAGGTTAAAGGAATAAAAAAAGCCCAATCGAAACGATTGGGCTTTTTTTATAATTGCAGAGGGATTACTCTTCCATTTCTTTTCTTCTAGCCTCACGCTTCAACTTCATATTTTCTATTAAAGCCCCTGTAATCCAATAAGGAATAAAGGATACCAAAAAAATCATCAACCAAAATCCTATGGTTAAAATGGTTAAGAATGCTAAAAATCCTAGGTATTGATCAAATTCAAACATAATTGCGTGATTTAGTTTTGCAAATATAATGGCTTTTTTTCAAAATCCCTCAGACAGAAATGCAGTTTTTAACAAAAATGTGAACAATTCAGAATTTCAGAAAAGAACCCTTACCGAACTTCCTAGTTTCTCCATTATAAAGTAACTTTGTAAGGCCTAAACAATTAATTATGGATTACCGAATAGAAAAAGACACCATGGGTGAGGTAAAAGTACCTGCCCAGAAACTTTGGGGTGCACAAACAGAGCGTTCCAGAAATAATTTCAAAATAGGAAGACCCGCCTCCATGCCTTTGGAAATTGTCTACGGGTTTGCCTATCTTAAAAAAGCAGCTGCCTATACCAATTGTGAGCTTGGGGTTCTTTCCGAAGAAAAAAAAGAACTGATTGCCGCGGTATGTAATGAAATTTTAGAAGGAAAGCATGACGATCAATTCCCGCTTGTTATTTGGCAGACCGGTAGTGGTACCCAAAGTAATATGAATGTAAACGAAGTCATTGCCAATCGGGCACATCAACTGGCAGGAAAAACCATTGGAGAAGGCGAAAAAACCTTACAACCCAATGACGATGTCAACAAATCGCAATCATCCAACGATACTTTTCCTACAGGTATGCACATCGCTGCCTATAAAAAAATAGTGGAGGTTACCATTCCAGGAGTGGAACAACTGCACAAAACCCTAAAGGAAAAGTCGGATGCCTTTAAGAATGTCGTAAAAATTGGTCGTACGCATTTAATGGATGCCACTCCCCTTACCTTGGGACAAGAGTTCAGCGGATATGCCTCCCAATTGGAACATGGCCTAAAAGCCCTTAAAAATACACTGCCTCATTTGGCCGAATTGGCTCTAGGAGGAACCGCGGTAGGTACCGGTATCAATACCCCGAAAGGCTATGCACAAAAAGTAGCTAGCTATATTGCTGAATTTACGGAGCTTCCTTTTGTTTCTGCGGAAAATAAATTTGAAGCCTTGGCAGCCCATGATGCTATTGTAGAAAGCCACGGTGCCTTGAAACAACTAGCCGTATCCCTAAACAAAATTGCGAATGACATCCGAATGCTGGCCAGTGGCCCTAGAAGCGGTATTGGGGAGATTATCATTCCAGCCAATGAACCAGGATCCTCTATCATGCCCGGGAAAGTAAATCCTACCCAATGTGAAGCACTTACCATGGTTTGTGCACAAGTAATGGGGAACGATGTTGCGATTGCCGTTGGTGGAATGCAAGGACATTATGAGTTAAATGTATTTAAACCGGTAATGGCGGCAAATATTTTGCATTCTGCGGAATTGATCGGTGACGCTTGTATGAGCTTTGATGAAAACTGCGCTGTAGGAATTGAACCTAACCATGAGGTTATAAAAAAACAATTAAACAACTCACTGATGTTGGTTACAGCCTTAAATACTAAGATTGGCTATTATAAAGCCGCAGAAATTGCCAATACCGCACATCAAAATGGTACCACTCTTAAAGAAGAAGCAGTGAATCTAGGATATCTGTCGGAAGAAGAGTTTGATAAGTGGGTGAAACCAGAAGATATGGTAGGCGACATCTAAAAGCGTAAATATCTCGTATATAAAGCTGTCTTTGGGGACAGCTTTTTTTTGTTAAAAAAATCGATTAAATGCAAAAAAGATAGTTGAAATGTAATTTTTGATTATATTGGTGTACCCAAATTTGATAAATCAACTACTTATGAAACGACTTTTGTTGCTTCTTTTAATAGGTGTTTGCACCTCGGTTTATGGCAAAAACAAAGCCGCTACAAATCTAAAATCTACACAAGGGATTTCCCTGAAAGGTATTGAAAACACAATACTTTACCAGCAATCTGGAGAAGAATTTTCAAAAGAGAGTTCGGTGTATAACCCATACCTCTTTGTTTCCCCTTTTGAAGATGAAATTGAATACGGTTCAAATTCATTCATTTCTGACCTATTTTTCGAGAATTCAGAATTTTCCTACAAAATGATTGCTTCCAACAATGCAGGGGGTTCGTTTTTTTTAGATCAAAATACGACGCTTTCGGAAAAAGCAACTTTGGAACCTTCTTCCTTATTTTCACAAGGAATGTTTTATGGTTTCACGATTATGTTGGTTTTGCTTAACCTTGCCTGTTTCTTTCTTTTTGAGGAAAAGACATTTTTATACTACTCTGCCGCATTAGGAAGCACCGCAGTTTTATTTTTCTTTAGCGATGGGTTGCTTAATTTGTTAGGGTTGGAGCCTTCCGTTCATGTTCAACAAGTACAAACTTCATTACTCGTCTTGTTTGTTGCTTCCCAAGCTTTATTTGCTTCTAAATACTTGAATTTAAAAGAATTTGCCCCTAAGATAAAGTGGTTTGCTTTTGGACTCCTAGGCTTTGCTATGGTGAATACCACCTTTTATTGGTCCACAGGAACTCTTAGTTATGCCCAAATTGCAACTATTTCTTTGTTTACGGTTTTGATAGGCTATTTTGTCGTTGGCATCGGACTTTTCAGTAAAAAGAATTATGCTAAATTTTACGTAGTCGCTACGTTTATCCCATTATTGTTTTCCATCGACTTTTTTGTTTTGAAATCGCTAGGTATTGAGTTCCTTTCAACCGAAACATTCCATATTAAAGCTGCTGCCATTGCCGAAATGCTTATCCTAACCTATGCTATTGTTTATCGCATGCAAGCCATTAAAGAGGAAAACGAGTTACGCCAAGTGGAAATGCGTATTTTTCTGAAAAGACAAGAAGCGCTTACAGCGCGCCAAAAAACCGAGAAGTTGGTCGAAGATGTATACTTGGAAAACCTTATCATGCACTACGATCTCGATGGATTGGAAATAAAGTTACTTCAATATATTTCTGAAGGAAAAGACAATGCTAAAATTGCCCGAAAACTAAAAACCAACGAAACCGAAGTGGAAGAATTGACCAAAGAATTGTATCAAAAGCTGGAAATTAGTGAACAAATCCAGCAAGATTACAGATTGGTAGAACAACAACCCGATTATATTTATAATTAAATTAATCTTAATTAGTTAATGTGATGGGGGTGACTTAAAGGTCACCCCTTTTTTTTGGGATAATATTTTCTAAAACTAAAAAAGGAAAGAATGCTCAGTACTACAAAAAACAACACCAAATACCAAACAAAGCCTGGCGTTACCGGTACATCGCCACTAGCATAGGAGTGCAATCCCGTAAGGTAAAAATTCACTCCAAAATAAGTCATCATTATACTGGCGTAGGCAAAGATAGAAAAGACGTTAAAAATCCACCGACTCCTTAATCCGGGAACCAATCTGGCATGTATCACAAAAGCATAAATCATAATACTTATAAGGGCCCAAGTCTCTTTTGGATCCCAGCCCCAGTAACGTCCCCAACTTTCGTTGGCCCATTGCCCTCCCAAGAAGTTTCCAATGGTAAGCATCACCAAACCTACAGTTAAGGCCAATTCATTAATAATTGTGATCTCACGAATGTTAAGTTCCATTTTCTTTCGATTCCCTTTCGTGGTCATCAACATAAGCAACAAGGCAACGGTTCCCAAAATCATTCCTAGGGTAAACGGCCCATAACTAGCCACAATTACCGCCACATGAATCATTAACCAGTAGCTATCCAATACGGGCTGTAAGTTTGCAATGGCGGGATCTACCCAACTTAAATGAGCCACCCACAGTAAAATAGATGCCACAAAAGCCGTAGCCGCCACTGTAAGGTCACTTTTTCGTCCAAAAGCCAATCCAAAAAACACAGTAGCCCAACTTACATAAATCACACTTTCATAGGCATCGCTCCAAGGGGCATGCCCACTTAAATACCACCGAACCACTAAACCTGCCGTCATCAAAATAAAAAGCGCCCAAATAGCCACTTTACAGGTTTTTATAAGATAATGGATGATCTTTCCTTCCTTAAATATTTGGAACACAATAAAAATGAACATCAGTGCACCAAACATCAAGTAATAATGGAACAAACGGTTAAAAAGATCTACTTTATTATAAATAATTTCTGCCTCTATTTTCTTTTCGGAAATCATGACGTCATTTCCATATTTTTTCTGAAAGTTGGTAATGCTTTCCAAAAACTCTTCCGCTTTTGTATAATCCCCAGTATTTCTAGCATTCCGTAAACTATCGAAATACAGCGGAAGGATATTCTTAACATACAAGGAATCCATTCCCGTAAAGCTTGCCTGTTCCAATTCTGGATAGGAAACCCATTTATTATTGGGGGCTCCAGGTATGGGGAAGACTTTTAGGATCCCTCCACCCAGGGCTTCATTCAATAAGTAGGATTTCTCATATAGCTTAATGAAATCCTTTTCAAACTGATTGGGATTGGCTTTGGAAGTCGCTTCTTGTATGTAAGGATCTATTTTATTGTTTCCCAGCTCATCAAATAAGTCGATTAAGGAAATACGGCTGGCATCTTTTGGAACATTCAGTATGGTTTTAATACTATCATTTCGCCAATCCAACTTAATCAACGGAATCCCATACCAAAGACTCGGAAATTCGGTCATGGACAAAAACACTTGATCGGCATCCATCCCTTCAAATTCATCCCGTCCGCTTACCTTCCGAAGCAATTCACTGGAAAATGTATTCACCGGTTTCATTCGTCCGTTATCCTGAATAATCAAACGTCCAAATTGGTCGGCATGCTCTTGCGTTACCTTATTGGCTTTGATAATGGAATCGGCACGCCTTTTTTGCAGATCGTGTTGGCCTTCTTGTGAAAAACCGGTAAAAGATAGAAGCAATAGGAGCATCGTGGTAAGCTGTGCCTTTTTATCTTTTACTTTATCCAACATTCGTTTCAAGTCTCCAAAACGAGTATTTCGATCAAATAGAATGGCCATTAAGCCAATATAAAGCAGGAAATACCCAATGTACGTAATCCAAGTGCCCCACCAGTCGTGATTCACCGAAAGGACCGTTCCTTTTTCATCGGGATCGAAAGACGCTTGAAAGAAGCGATACCCTTGGTGGTCCAGCACATGGTTCATAAAAATATCGTAGTCGAAATACTCGGTTTCCGAATTGTTTACCGTGACCTTACTTTTAAAAGCAGAATAGGCTTTTTCGGTACCAGGGTATTTATCGGCAATAAAATCGTTTAACGTAATGCTGAAAGGTAATTTATAAGCCTTCGAACCATACGCTAAGCTTACTTTTAGCCCTGCTACCTCAACGGTTTCAGGTTCTGGACTTAATCCTTTGCCCCCTAAAAGGTTTACGGTTTTGGTTTCTCCTTCGGAAGATACTTCCACTACCAACGCACTAGAACCGGTTTGTTCGGGTTTTTCCGCAGAAATCAATTCATAGCGACCTTTGGTAACAGGTTCTGGAAATACGAATGCGGTTCCGCCCAACTGATATAAGGAGCGCAACTGAAGGGGTTGTAAGCTATCGGCTGCCACGGTTCCCTGAAATTGATCTGCCATACGCATAAACGTCCCTTCAAACGGACTCTCGATAGTGTAGGTGCTATCGGTAACCGTAATATTTATAGCTCCTGAAGTGTCATTGTTTACAGCAAACAGTAAGTTATGGATATTGGCCACCTCCCCTACTTTTAACCAGTGCTCATGGCGATTGCCATCTCCTGCTTCCACTATTTTGAAATAGTCATCTCCCGCTTCAGAAGGAACCAAATCTTCTTTTGCATTGGGAATAAACTTTTTAAACTGTATGCTAACGGGTTGTTTGTTGTAATCGGTTTCAATAGAAAAATCGTTATCCAAACGTTCCGAAAGACGTAATTTCCTTGGCGTTAAATAGCGACGCATCTGTACCCCGTCAACTTTGTAATCCCCATCAATAAATGTGGTTAAATAGGTGTCGTCCGATAAAAAGTTACTTTCTGTTGCGCCTTCGCGAATATGCATCACTCCTTCGTACCCAATGTAGCGAGTGACGAAAGCCCCAATAATGATCAATATAAAAGATACATGCAGCAACAGGGTCGCCCATTTTTCTTTTTTCAATAATTTATATCGGGAGATATTCCCAATAAAATTAATCACAAAAAAGACCATAATGGCTTCAAACCACCAAGCATTAAAAATAAGCTCCCTAGCGTAAGGAGAAGGCGGTTTTTCATACCCTTGGTCTATAAAAGTTCCTACGGCCATAGCGGCGGCAAAAACCAAAAATAAGATAGCGGTAAGTCTGGTAGAAAAGAGGATTGCGGCAATTTTCTTTTGCATGCTGGGAATTTTGCTGCAAAAATACATAATCTTCGTCTAGTTTGATAGTTAAAAATGGATTGATTCTTTATGGCTGCATTTCAAAAATCAATGATACTTTATGTATTTTAGCCATATGATTTCAATTGCGATACTTGGCTTCGGAAATGTGGGGCATCATCTTTACAGGGCTTTTCGAAAAAGACCTGTTAAAGTATTGCAGGTTTTTAGTCCTTCTCTTAAGGTTTCCGAAGAAGCCGGTACCCAGTTTATCAACGATGTTTCCCAACTCGAAAAAGCCGATATTTATATTGTGGCAATCAAGGATAATGCGATTCCTTCTTTTACAGATTCACTACCTTTTGAAAACAGATTGGTCGTTCATACCTCGGGTACTTCTGCTTTAAATAGTATTTCCGAAAAACAGCGTAGAGGGGTTTTTTATCCGTTGCAAACTTTTTCCAAAGAAGCCGAAGTGAATTGGAAGACCATTCCCATTTGTATAGAGTCGGAACACAAGGAAGACCTGCCGCTATTACAAGAATTGGGAAATATTCTTTCAGAAAATGTGGTGGAAATTTCCACGGAAAAAAGACAGGAGTTACACTTGGGCGCCGTATGGGTCAACAATTTCAGTAATCATTTGTTTCATTTAGCGGAAGATTTTTTGAAGGAGGCTCATGTAGATTTCAACTTATTGCGGCCCCTTATCATGGAGACTGCAAGAAAATTGGAGGCCATGTCCCCTTCCGAAGCACAAACCGGTCCTGCCAAAAGACACGACACACAAACTATGGAAGCACATTTAAAATTATTGAAAGACCCTAAACACAAGGAAATATATAAACTACTCTCAAAATCCATACAGTCTAAATTTTAAACCTCATCTCTTGGAAAAAAGCTATAAAGAATACTTACAACACATTACCACCTTCATATTTGATGTCGATGGCGTACTTACCAACGGAAGCGTTATTGTAAATACCGATGGCGCCTTATTGCGTACCATGAACGTAAAAGATGGATTCGCCCTTAAATCTGCTGTGGATAAAGGATACCATATCTGCATCATTAGTGGAGGATCTAACGAGGGAGTTCGGAAACGATTGGAAGGCCTTGGGGTTACCGAAGTACATTTGGGCACCCACTATAAAATTGGAACCCTGGAAAAATTTTTTGAAAAACATCAAATAAAGCCTGAAAATGTACTATACATGGGCGATGACCTACCCGATTTCAATGTGATGCAACGGGTAGGATTGCCTTGCTGTCCTCAGGATGCGGTGCCAGAGATTAAAAGCATTTCGAAATATGTCTCACACAAAAAGGGGGGTAAAGGCTGTGTAAGGGATGTGATTGAACAGGTTTTGAAAGTTCAAGGAAAATGGTTTACTGAAAAAAATGCCGATGCCAAGGAAGGATAACCATGTTTTGGAGCGTTTTAAAAATCATTCGTCCTGTTAATTTATTGCTGATTGCCTTAGCACAAGGACTTATAAAATTCACCCTTTTTGAAGCTTTCGAGATCCCTCTTGCATTAGATAATTTTGGCTTCTTATTACTGACCTTTTCTTCGGTGTGTATTGCCGCAGGGGGAAATGTAATTAATGATTTATACGATGTAAAAATTGACGCAATTAACAACCCTCATAAGGTGATTGTTGGAAAAACCCTTTCGGAAGAAGCTGCCAATTACTTATATGTTACTTTAACAACATTGGGTGTAAGTAGCGGGTTTTGGGTTTCCAATATCGTTGGGAAACCCAGTTTAGCCATTATTTTTATTGCGATCGCCGCCCTTTTGTACTGGTATGCCACTGGATTAAAATCCATACTGCTTATAGGAAATTTGATCATTTCTGTATTAGTGGCACTTAGTCTATTAATCGTCGTTCTCTTCGATATTTATCCTGTACTTCGACAAGATTCCAATTCGATATATTTCGCTCTTTCACGAGTGGTATTCAATTATGCCGTTTGTGCATTTTATCTCAATTTTATGCGGGAAATTATAAAGGATATTCAGGATATTAATGGTGACAAAAATGGTGGGAAAAACACGCTAGCCATTGTATTAGGAATTTCACGAACCAAAATAATTGTTTTTGCCTTAGGTGTTTTTGCGCTATTCATGTTACTGCTTAGCTGCTATCATTACTTTTACGAGTATCAATGGCCGCTCATTTATTTTATTTTCTTAATTGGTGGACCCTTACTTTTTTTCTGTATCAAAATATTTCAGGCGGAAAAACCAAAACAGTTCTTTTTCCCATCTCTTTTACTGAAAATTATTATGTTATTGGGCGTAGGCTCTCTTTCATTCATTAAAATTCTAATTGCATAATGCTTCGGAAACACCTAGAAAACCACACCATCATTCTCGCTTCAGGATCTCCTAGAAGACATTACTTTTTTAAGGAATTGGACATCCCATTCACAATCGATGTTCGTGAAGTGGAAGAAGTTTACCCCCCTCATTTAAAAGCTTCAGAAATCACCAACTACCTAGCGCAATTGAAAGCTTCGGTATTTCAGGATATTTCAGAAAATGAAATTTTAATTACCAGTGATACTATTGTTTGGAAAGATGGCATAGCCATAGGAAAACCCAGAGATAGGGACGAAGCCATTGCCATGCTACAAAACTTAAGCGCAAGTATGCATGAAGTTTTTACTTCGGTATGTTTTACCCTTCAAAAGGAACAAATCACGGTATGCGATAGTACCAAGGTATGGTTTAAAGAGCTTTCCCTTTCAGAAATTGAATATTACCTAGATACTTGTAAGCCTTTCGATAAGGCTGGTAGTTATGGGATCCAGGATTGGCTGGGATACATCGGGATTGAAAAACTGGAAGGTTGTTTTTTTAATGTTATGGGGCTTCCTACCCGACTTGTTTATAAAACGTTAATGGAAATTGCCAACCGCTGATTTTATGTTAATTTTACAGAAAAGCCAATGTATGGGATATTCCAAAAAATTACTTTCCTTATTTATTGCTCTCATTTTTCTTTTTGCTTGCGAAAATTCTGAAAAAAACCTGATTCCCGAAGCTTTGGAAAATAATTACGAAAACACGAGGCAACTTTCTCAAGAGTTTAAAGACTATTGGTATAATGGCGAAGCTGAAATAACATCCTACTCACTAAAACAGGAACGTTATGGAGAGCTGCGGGATGGCCATGCGGTTTCTATTTTTGTGACAGAGGATTTTTTACCTAAGGCGCAAGTGAAGGCCAACGGACCTTCCGAAAACAACATACCCGTAATGAAGCTTAATCAGACAAAAAAATACACCACAGGTATTTATCCGTATTCGGTGATGACCAGCACCTTTAGCCCCGTTTCCCTTGCTTCACATGCCGTGAAGGTAAGTCATTCCATGCAAGAATGGTGTGGTCACGTATATGTTCAGCTAAATAATGAAAACCCCTATTATGAGGTGCAGTTACACTCCTATTTTGAAGGAGAGGCAGATCAAAAGCTTAGTCTTACCAAAACCTGGATGGAAGATGAGCTTTGGAATCTTATCCGCATCAATCCCGACGAACTTCCTACGGGTGATATAAGCATCATTCCAAGTTTTGAATTTTTCAGAATGAGCCATCAAGAAATAAAAGCACACAATGCCTACGGAAAATTAATGCAAGGAGATTCCATTTCTTCCTACACCTTAGCCTATGAAGGTTTAAAGCGGGAGTTGACCATTTATTTTACAAGTACCTTTCCCTACGCTATTGAGCGATGGGAAGAAATACATCCCAACGGGCTCAAGTCTTCTGCAGAAAAACTGAAACGAATTAAAAGTGACTATTGGACGAAAAACTCCACTGAATTTGAATACCTAAGAGACACCCTCTTACTTAAATAATTATGTTAGGACCTTATTCTTTTGAAATCATTTTATCGGGAAGTATTGTCTTGGCCCACTTGATTCTACGATGGATTTTAGTAGCGGTGGTAAAACGCTTTGCCCGAAAATCGGAAAAAGTAGAACACCGTACGGGGCTCATCATAAAATACATTGATTTTGCCGTTATTTTTGGAATTGTTTTAAGCCTTATCCTTATTTGGGGGGTACAGTTTCAGGACGTGGGCGTGGTTCTTTCTTCCGTTTTTGCAGTAATTGGAGTGGCGTTGTTTGCCTCTTGGTCTATTTTAAGTAATGTAACCAGTGGGGTCATTATGTTTTTTACCTTCCCATACAAAATTGGGGATTACATTATTATACATGATAAAGAATACGATTACCAAGGCATTATTGAAGATATTAAAGGATTTCATGTTTTGCTGAAAACACCAGACAACCGACTAATAACCTACCCCAACAGTCTTATGTTACAAAAAGGGGTAAGTGTTATAAAACCTGAAGAAGTTGAAGAATATTTAAACGAAGAAGATAAAAACCTGTCTAACCATACAACCGATTAACAGAAAAGCACTCAAATGAAAAGAAGCAAACTAGTAACACTACTATTCGTATTTTTAAGTTTTGCTATTACCTGGGGACAATCCCCTAAAAAGCCGAACGCTTCGGAAATATATCATGACTTACAAAAATTAAATTTCCTTGGATCCGCTTTGTACGTTGCAGCCCACCCTGATGATGAAAACACCCGTCTTATTTCCTATCTTTCCAACGATGTACATGCAGAAACTGCCTACTTGTCCTTAACCCGTGGTGATGGAGGGCAAAATTTGGTGGGTCCAGAATTAAGGGAACTACTTGGAGTAATTAGGACACAAGAGCTCTTGGCAGCACGCAAAATTGATGGAGGGCAACAATTTTTTACCCGAGCCAACGATTTTGGCTATTCCAAACATCCCGATGAAACATTGAAAATTTGGAATAAGGAAGAGGTAATGAATGATGTGGTTCGTACCATCCGAAAATTCAAACCCGATATCATTATCAATAGATTCGATCATCGTTCTCCTGGATCTACCCATGGTCACCACACGTCTTCGGCAATGTTAAGTGTAGAAGCTTTTGATTGGGTGAATGATCCTTCCAAATATCCACAAACAGCCAAAGAATACGGAACTTGGCAACCCAAAAGACTTTTTTTCAATACTTCCTGGTGGTTCTACGGAAGTCGTGAAAACTTCGAAAAAGCAGATAAAACCAATCTTTTGGAAGTAGAAACAGGGAACTTCTACCCTAGTTTAGGGCTTTCCAATGGAGAAATTGCTTCGCTAAGTAGAAGCATGCACAAATCACAAGGCTTTGGAAGCACGGGTTCCCGAGGAAGTGAAACCGAATATCTAGAACTACTGAAAGGTACCATGCCAACGAACAGGAATCATCTTTTTGAAGGAATTGATACTACTTGGTCCCGATTGGAAGGAGGTGAAAAAGTAGGCGAAATTCTTTATGAAGTGGAAAAGAATTTCAATTTCGCAAAACCCAGTGTTCACGTACCGCAATTGGCAGAAGCTTTCCAAATACTCCAAAAGCTTCCAAACAGTCACTGGAAAGACCGAAAGCTTCCTGAGCTTGCACAGTTAATAATAGATTGCAGTGGTTTATTTCTAGAGGCCGTAGCCAGTGAACAAACGGTTGCCCCAAAAGGAAACGTGACCATTTCAGTAGAGGCCGTAAATAGGTCGCAAAGCGAGGTGAAACTAAATTCTGTTACATCTCCGGTAGTGTCGTTTCCAACAACTTTTGCACCCACCCCCCTTCCTTTTAATAAAAAATATACTGTAGAAAGTGTCCCCAATACGTTTTCTGTAGCTACCTATTCTTCTCCTTATTGGTTAAAAGAAGAAGGAACCTTGGGAATGTACACTGTTTCAGATACTGAATTAATAGGCCTTCCGGAACGAAAAACTCCTTTTCCGGTAACCTTCAATTTATCCATTGAAGGAGTATCGATTCCTATTACGAAAAACATCACTTATAAGTACAATGATCCCGTAAAGGGAGAGGTGTACCAACCCTTTGAAGTCTTACCGATGGCTACTGCATCGATTGCCGAAAAGGTGATTATATTTTCCGAAGAAGCTAGCAAGACAATTCCGGTAACCATCACTGCTGGACGAGATAACGTGAACGGGATTCTTACCCTTCAATATCCTGAAGGATGGAAGGTGAGTCCTAAAGAGCAAACGTTTCAATTGGACATCAAAGGAAGTAATACCACTTTACAGTTTGAAGTGACACCACCTAAAGAGCAAAGTGAAGGATATTTAAAGCCCTTGCTTCATATTGGAGACACCTTTATAAATAAAGAATTGGTGACGATAGATTATGAGCACCTCCCCTTTCAGAATGTATTGTTGCCTTCCCAAGCTAAAGTAGTGCATATTCCTATTCAGAAGAAGGGGCAAAACATAGGCTATATTAATGGAGCTGGGGATGCCATTCCTGAAAGTTTAAAGCAAATTGGATATGATGTAACTACGTTCTCGCCTTCTGAAGCGACTCCGAAAAACCTGAAACGTTTTGATGCTATCGTTATAGGCATACGTGCTTACAACACTGTTCCAGAAATGGAGTACATTCAAAAAAGCCTTAACGAATATGTTGCACAAGGTGGTACCTTAGTAATACAATACAATACCTCTCGCGGACTAAAAAGCAGTGAATTTGGCCCATACCCTCTTACCCTCTCCCGGGATCGTGTAACCGACGAGTATTCTGATGTACAATTTTTAGCTCCCAACCATCCTGTGTTGAACCGACCCAACAAAATTTCGCTAAAAGACTTTGAAGGTTGGGTACAAGAAAGAGGATTGTATTTCCCCAATAAATGGGACGCAAATCTCACTCCCATCTTGGGGATGCATGACAAAGGTGAAGAAGACAGTCAAGGAGCTCTTTTGGTAGGGACCTATGGAAAAGGCTATTTCGTATACACCGGTTTGAGTTTTTTTAGGGAACTACCTGCTGGAGTCGCTGGAGCCTATCGCTTGTTTGCAAATATTTTATCTTTAGGAAAATAGTTATGGAAAAAAACCCACAAGATTCTTATGTTGATAAAGTACGCTTTACTTGGAAGTGGAAATATACTTTGGTGCTACTTTTTAATATTGGGTATATTCTTTTGTTTTATTTCATTATGAAAAAATTCGCCTAAATGACACAAATTGATTGGATTGTATTATTAGGCACCCTTGCATTTATTGTTCTATACGGAACCTACAAAGCCCGTGGCAGTAAAGATGTGACCGATTATTTAAAAGGGGGTAACGAAGCGAAATGGTGGACCATCGGTTTAAGCGTTATGGCCACTCAAGCGAGTGCCATTACATTCCTTTCCACTCCGGGACAAGCTTTTCATGATGGAATGGGGTTTGTGCAATTCTACTTTGGGTTGCCCATTGCCATGATTGTCATCAGTTTGGTTTTTATCCCTCTATACCACAAAATGAAGGTATTCACAGCTTATGAATACTTGGAAGGTCGATTCGATTTAAAAACACGTACCCTTACTGCTATTATTTTTTTAATCCAAAGAGGGCTGGCCGCAGGAATTACCATTTTTGCCCCTTCTATTATATTATCGGCAGTCTTGGGCTGGAATCTTATTTATTTAAACCTTATTATTGGGATATTGGTCATCATATATGTTGTTAGTGGTGGAACCAAGGCCGTAAGCATTACTCAAAAACAACAGATGGCCGTCATTTTTGGCGGGATGTTCGCTGCGTTTTTGATTATTCTGAATTACCTGCCTTTGGATATTTCATTGGAAAAATCTCTCGAAATTGCTGGAGCAAACGGCAAAATGAACATTTTGGATTTTTCTTTCGATTTTGAAAATCGTTATACCTTTTGGAGTGGAATTATTGGCGGAAGCTTTCTGGCTCTCTCCTACTTCGGTACCGATCAAAGTCAAGTACAGCGCTACCTTTCCGGGCGAACCGTAAAACAAAGTCAGATGGGACTTATTATGAATGGCTTCCTTAAAGTTCCCATGCAGTTTTTCATCCTTTTTATTGGGGTTATGGTCTTTGTTTTTTATCAATTTAATGCCTCTCCTTTAAATTTTAATCCTTCCGCCGTAAAAGATGTCATGAATTCTCCCTATGCACAGGAATATCAAACCCTGGAAGCTGAAAAAACCAATCTTCAAAAAGATATAAAAGCCTATCAATTATTATATGCCCGAACAGAAAACCAAGAAGATAAAAACAAATTTACCAGTAAAATTGCGACACTAAAAGACGCCGAGAACGATCTACGGGAGGCCTCTAAAAAATTGATTCAAAAAGCCAATCCCAATGCAGAAACCAACGATAAGGATTATGTGTTTATTCACTTTATCCTTACACAACTCCCTACGGGTTTAATTGGCTTATTACTAGCAGTTATTTTAAGTGCCGCCATGTCTTCAACTGCCAGTGAACTCAATGCTTTGGGATCTACAACTTCTATCGATTTATATCGAAGAAATTCCCCCGGGCAAACTGAAAGACACTATGTTTCAGCTTCCCGATGGTTCACTCTAATGTGGGGTATCATTGCTATTATCATAGCGTGTACCGCTAATTTATTTGATAACCTTATTCAACTGGTAAACATTATTGGTTCCATTTTCTACGGAAATATTTTGGGAGTATTCCTATTGGCATTCTTTGTAAAATTTGTAAAGGGAACAGCGACATTCTGGGCTGCCGTGATTACTCAAGTAATCATCATCGTAATTTGGTGGCTGGATATTTTCCCCTATCTCTGGCTTAATGTCTTAGGAGCTGCAATTGTAATGGCACTTGCATTAATTATTCAAGGCATCAGAGGGGTAGAACAATAAAATTACAATCATGGACACTTTTTTAGAACACTGGGGAGAAGCTGCCAATACAAGTGCAGGTTTTTTTTGGATGGCATTTTGGGCTTTTGGCCTTGGGTACTTGATAAGCAGCATGATACAAGTGTTTGTGACAGAAAAAAGAATGAAGGAGACCATGGGCAAGAATGAATCCAGAAGCGTTCTTCTAGGCACCTTTTTTGGATTTATAAGTAGTTCGTGTAGTTTTTCTGCTTTAGCCACCACCAAATCACTCTTTAAAAAAGGAGCTAGTTTTGTTTCCGCTATGGCTTTTTTGCTGGCTTCCACCAATTTGGTCATTGAATTGGGAATTATTATTTCAGTATTCTTAGGATGGCAGTTCTTAGTAGGAGAATATATTGGAGGGATCTTACTCATATTAATTAGCTGGTTGTTGATTCGTATCATACGACCTACACAACTCATCAAAAAAGCAAAAAAAAATCTGGACGAGAGTAGCAGTATGGAAATGGATGAAGAGACCAAAGCACCCTTTTTAGAGAGCATAAAAAGTGGAAAAAATTGGGCGAAGGTGGCCAAACAATACGTTATGGAATGGAAGATGGTTTGGAAAGATGTTACCATAGGGTTTACCATTGCAGGAATAGTCGCTGCATTTGTTCCCGATAGCTTTTTTCAAGCATTATTTATTAATACCGGTAATGGCACTACCGATTTCAGTTTTTGGGAAATCCTGGAACATGTGATTGTAGGACCAGTTGCAGCTTTTCTCACTTTTATTGGTTCTATGGGAAATATTCCTTTGGCAGCTCTTTTGTTTGGCAAAGGGGTTAGTTTTGCAGGGGTCATGGCTTTTATTTTCAGCGATCTAGTAGTATTTCCTGTATTGCGCATCAACGCCAAGTACTATGGTTGGAAAATGTCGCTTTTTATTCTTTTTTTATTGTTTACCGCACTTATTTCAACATCCTTGGTACTGCACTATGGTTTTGAAGGACTTCAAATTTTACCCGACCCTTCTCAAGTGAAGATTCAGGATACCGAATACTTTAAAGTAAATTACACCCTCTATTTGAACCTAGTATTTGTAGTGATTTCCCTGTTTTTGATTTGGTGGGGGTTTATAAAGTTCAAAGAACTGAAATACATGAAAGAAATGGCCCCCAAAGGAAAGGTTATGGAAATCGTTTTAAAATACATTGCTTACCTAGCAGGCATTTGGCTCGTAGGAGGGTTGTTTCTCCATTATTTCATCTAGTATAAGTTTCATCTATCCAAAAGAAGAATCCTGCTTCACCGATGGTCTTTATTATAAAACCAATTAAAGAAAAAAGCCGTATTAATTGCGGCTTTTTATTTTTACTTTATCGTATTATATGGCGGACTTTACGGAATGGTAATCACAAAGGATCCTATCACTTCATAAGTAGTCATATCGTTATCCAACGGGTCTGAAGCCACATAACTAAAACTACCTACCACTACTCCATTGCTATACTGATAACTGTTAATAGTTAACGTGCCGTTTTCATCCGACTTAAATAGGATAGAGCTTCCAATATTTGGATTGTAGATTCCTACTTTTTCATTTCCAGTTTCTTGAAAAGGAGCCATTGCATAACTACCTACTTCAATATCCAAAGGAAATGATAAGGATACACCTTGATTGGTATCTGCGTTCTGTGTTGTTAAGTTGACCGCAAAAACACCATTAATAGGTTGTTTGGTAATATCGATGGAAGTAGGCACATAATCTTCACCGTCTATGGTTGCTATAAATACATTTTCTGCAGTACCTGAGTCTGGTTTGTAATCGATATTGAATTCTCCTTGCGTAATTTCTACAACCGTTGGATCAGATCCTAATGGATCGGTCGCGGTAAAGGAAAAGGTTGCGTTCAATTTCCCTGTAATCTCACTAAATTCCGTAAAAGTGATAGTTCCTGGATTTGAGGTAAGATTTTCGGAGGTCTCCCCATCACTATAAGAACCTACCAAGGTAGCTCCATCAAAAATAGGCTGCATCTCAAACGTTCCCACTCCTAAACTTTCAGGAATAAAAAATTCTACTTTTGCACCTATATCATTTGTGGCAAGCACCTTAATAACATTTTCACCGCCAACCACAATTACTTCAGAAACAAAAGAGATATCCACAAACTCTTCACCATCTACCAATGCATAAAAGCTGTCTTCAGGATCTTCCAATACGGGGTCACCTCCACTGCCCCCGCCACCATTGATCTCGTCACAAGACACGGTAGTAGGTTCTCCACTTATTACTTCGAACGGAATAGAATTAAAAATCCCTTCCGTAATTACGACCACTTCGGTGGAAGTATTTCCATTTCCGTCGGTCACTTCACGAATTCCATTAAAAGAAAAAGCCCCCGAAACGGTCTGCCCGTTTACATTAAAATCAATTATCGTTGCAGAACCCGATCCGCCTGAAATTCCAACGGAAGAAAATGGGTTGTCTGGAGTTGCCGAGGTGGCAAAAACCCCAAAACTATTGATAGAGGATAAATCGTAAGTACACTCCCCAACTGCACCAAAAGTAAGTGCCACTACGTTACCACCACCATCAATACCCGAGATAATTAACGCACCGTCATTCATTTGTGCCGATGTAGTTGAAGCGGAGAAAGTCTCCCCATCAACAACCGCAGTGAAAGCACCCTCACTTCCATCATCCACTATAAATTCTCCTTCAAGAGGTTCATTTTCACAAGCTATAAAGCTACATCCTAAAAAAACAAAGAATATCCACCGTAGCATTTTATTTTTCATCTGTATAAAATATTTGATAAAGAGTAAGATGCAATGCCCTTGCACATCTTAAGAGGATTAGTAAACATAGTAGTAGGGCATTTCATAAGTCAAAAGGTTTGCATTGATAATCAATAACGCAAACATAAGTAAAAAAAGTGTAAAAGTTTATTTCTTTGGGACTCGAAACAGCAAAATAACGCCCACACCAAAGAAAACGATTAGGAATAATACCGAATTACGCATACTCCCTGTAATTTGATCGATAAACCCATAAATAAGCATTCCAATCACAATACCTATCTTTTCTGAAACGTCATAAAAACTGAAGTAAGAAGTGGTGTCCCGTGTTTCGGGCAGAAATTTTGAGTAGGTAGATCGGGATAGCGCCTGAATTCCTCCCATCACTAACCCCACGACTCCGGCAGCGGCATAAAACTGGATAGAAGTTTCCATAAAATAGGCGTATATACAAATGGCAATCCAGATAAAATTGATGATTATTAAAGTATAAATATTTCCAAATTTGGCAGAAGCCCTTGAAGTTAAAAAGGCTCCCAAAACCGCCAATAATTGAATAATTAAAATACTGAGGATTAATCCTGTGGTCTTTTCATCATCACCTCCCCAATTTATTTCCTTCTCCCCAAAATAAGTAGCGACTAGCATGATTGTCTGTACCGCCATGCTATAAATGAAGAACGCTGTTAAATAACGTTTTAATTTTTGATTTTCTGAAAGCGATCGATAAACCGTGCGAAGTTCCTTAAAACCATTGAACAAAACATGTCGATGTATTTTTGCGTTGTTGCCAGTCCCTTTAGGCAAGTGATAAAAGGAATACTGACTAAAAGCAATCCACCAAACGCCTACGGTAATAAATGAGATACGCATGGCTTGCATGCTCCCAGCACCTCCTTCTGCCAAACCAAAGGTTTCTGGAAACATCACCATTGCCAAATTAAATACAAGCAGTAATACGCTTCCTATGTACCCTAAGGAATACCCTTTAGCACTAATTCGATCTTGTTGCTCTGGAAATGCAATATCTGGCAGGTAAGAATTGTAGAAAACCACACTTCCCCAAAATCCTACCAATCCGAAGAAATAAAATAATAAGCTAAGGTATATTCGCTCCAAACTAAAAAAATACAGTCCTATACAAGAGAGCGCCCCTAGGTAACAGAAGAACTTCATAAAATTCTTTTTATTCCCTATATAATCTGCAATCCCTGAAAGAAAAGGGGCGATAAACGAAACAACTAAAAAAGCTGCTGCTGTTGTATAACTTATTAAAGGGGTGCTACGTATCTGTCCTCCTAGTATGGTGACGCTTTCTATACCAGCACTGTTGAATAATGCCGCATAAAATATGGGAAATACTGCCGAAGCGATGACCAGGCTATACACAGAGTTTGCCCAATCGTAAAAAGCCCAAGCATTGAGCAATTTCTTACTTCCTTTTGGTAAGTGTGCCATCCTTAAAAAAAGCTGCCCTTCAAAGCAGCTTTTGGTTTTTGGTTTGTTAGTTATTTTTTAAAGGTCGTTACCCCAAATTTTCGTGCCTCGGCCTTGGCTTGAGGGGCCCAATTGGTAATGTTATTGATACGGGTATCGCTGGAAGGGTGTGTACTCAAAAACTCTGGAGGAGCCTGTCCGCCCGAGTTAGCTTTCATTCTTCTCCATAAATCGGCTGCTTCAATAGGGTCGTACCCTGCAATGGCCATAAGGTACAAACCTATTTGGTCGGCTTCGCTTTCATGACTTCTACTGAAGGGTAGCATGACTCCAACAGTACTTCCTATGCCATACGCCTGATTAAAAATCTGTTGGTTTTTTGGGTCCTTACTTAAGGCGAGGTTCCCTGCCACGGCCCCTAAAGCCTGAAGTTGTCCTGCACTCATACGCTGTTGCCCATGATTGGCCAGTGCATGTGCAACCTCATGCCCCATAATGGCAGCAATCCCAGCTTCTCCATCGGCTATTGGCAAGATTCCAGTGTAAAAAACAATTTTTCCCCCAGGCATGCACCAAGCATTTACGGTAGGATCATTTACAAGATTGTACTCCCATTCATAATTCTTCAAATATCCTGCATATCCGTTCGCATTCAAATAACGCTCTGCCGCTACTGCAATTTTTTGCCCTACCCGCGTCACCATTTGTGCTTCAGGGGTACCTGTAACCACATTATTTTCCGACAGAAATTGATTATACTGCTGAAAAGCCATAGGAAATAATTGTGAGTTGGGCACTAAGGCCAAGGTTTTCTTTCCTGTAAATGGGTTGGTACTACAAGACAAAAACAATACGGTTGCAAATAGGAAGGTAATTTTTTTCATCATCGAGAATTATTTGATGGTTTTTGAATGTTAAATATAAAGATATTTACATATATGATGCCATCTTTGTAAATAGTTCTTTTTAATAATTTATGGAATGGATTTTGATTTACTCTTTTAAAACACAGAATTATGAAAAAATTATTTGTACTCCCAGTTTTAGTCTTATCCCTTATGTTTAGCTCTTGTGAAGGACCTGAAGGCCCTCCCGGGGAACCTGGTATTAATATTTTAGGGCAGGTTTTTGAAGTGACAATCAACTTAAATGGAGCGAACGGCTTTCAGCAAGTAGTAAACATCCCAACCAATATTGAAGTATTTGAAAGTGATGCTATTTTGGTGTACCGTTGGGAAGGGACTTTCGACGGCGCCGACATCTGGACTCCCCTACCGGCTACTTATTTTGATAATGGAGGGACTTTTCTTTACACTTTCAACCATACCTTTTTTGATGTCCAATTCTTCTTGGATGGAAATTTCGACCTTACTACGTTAGGTTCGGAATGGAAAAACGACCAATCTTTCCGTATTGCCGTGGTGCCCGCTGAATTTGCCGATGCAAATCTCACCATGGAACAATTGGAAAATGCCACTCAAGTTGAATTTTTAGGAAATTAAAACCATGAAGAAAATTGTTTTAGTCCTCTTAGGGGTTACCTTATTAAGCTGTAACTCGAAAGCACAGGACCAAAAAGAAAAAAAAGAAAACTTTGAAGTTACCAAGACCGAGGCCCAATGGAAAGCAGAACTTACCGAGCTTCAGTTTCAAGTTTTGCGGAAGGAAGCAACCGAACCTCCTTTCAGTAGCGAACTAAATAAAAATTACAAAGAAGGAACCTACGTTTGTGCAGGTTGTGGCACCCCTCTATTTGAAAGTGAACACAAATTTGACAGTGGTACGGGCTGGCCTAGCTTTGATCGTGAAATTGAAGGGAATGTAGCTTTTTCTTCAGATAATAAATTGGGATATACCCGTACCGAAGAACATTGTGCCGTTTGTGGCGGCCATTTAGGTCATGTATTTAATGACGGACCTCGCAAAACTACCGGTAAAAGACACTGTATTAACGGAGCTGCCCTTAAATTTATCCCCGAAAATGAGTAAGTATCCCATCGAAAAATCAGAAGCCCAATGGAAAGAAGAATTGGGCGAAGAACGCTATCGTATTTTGCGGGCCCAAGGAACCGAAAAGCCTTTTTCCGGAAAGTACAATGTCCATTTTGAGGAAGGGACCTATGTGTGTGGAGCTTGTAAAAACCCTTTGTTTGAAAGCGGCCAGAAGTTTGAAAGTAGCTGTGGATGGCCTTCTTTCGATGATGCCATCGAAGGACGCATTGAATATGTGAAAGATACAAGCTTCGGAATGATTCGTACCGAAATACGCTGCGCCAATTGCGGGAGTCATCTAGGGCATGTATTTAATGATGGACCCACCGAAACGGGTCAGCGGTATTGCGTGAATTCCTTATCGGTAGATTTTATTAAATAATTTTTTCAATAAAATAAGTACCACCAAGAAGGGTTTTATAAAACTTGCTTTTTTGGTGGTTTTTTATTTCGTAAATTCGCTGCTTCAATGACTACATTTTAAATCGATCGCATGAGCAAATATGATATTATTGTCTTAGGAAGTGGTCCCGGTGGTTATGTTACCGCTATTAGGGCTTCACAACTAGGTTTTAAAACCGCTATTGTAGAAAAAGAAAGTTTGGGGGGCGTTTGCCTTAATTGGGGATGTATCCCCACCAAAGCTTTACTGAAAAGTGCGCAGGTATTTGATTACTTGAAGCATGCTGAAGACTATGGCCTATCGGTGAAAGAGTTCGATAAGGACTTTTCGAAGGTAGTCCAGAGAAGTCGTGGGGTAGCCGAAGGAATGAGCAAAGGAGTGCAATTCCTTATGAAAAAAAATAAGATTGATGTAATTGAAGGCTTCGGAAAAATAAAACCTGGGAAAAAAGTAGCCGTTGATGGAACGGAATACGCTGCCGATCATATCATCATTGCTACTGGAGCGCGATCTAGGGAATTACCCAACCTGAAACAGGATGGTAAAAAGGTGATAGGCTATCGTGAAGCAATGACCTTGGAAAAACAGCCTAAGAAGATGATTGTTGTAGGAAGTGGGGCCATTGGAGTGGAATTCTCCAATTTCTATAACAGCATGGGAACCGAGGTAACCATCGTGGAATATTTACCGAATTTGGTTCCTTTGGAAGACGAAGAAGTTTCAAAGCAATTTGAAAAAATCTTTAAAAAGAATGGTATTAACGTTATGACCAACGCTTCCGTGGAAAGCGTGGATACTTCCGGAAAAGGGGTGAAAGCTACCGTAAAGACCAAAAAGGGAGAAGAAATTTTAGAGGCAGACGTGGTCCTTTCCGCAGTGGGTATAGCCGCAAACCTTGAAAATATTGGATTGGAAGATGTAGGAATTGTGACAGACAAAGGTAAAATTATGGTAAACGACTGGTACCAAACCAACATGCCTGGCTATTATGCCATTGGTGATGTAGTACCAGGCCCTGCCCTAGCCCACGTTGCTTCAGCTGAAGGCATTACTTGTGTGGAGAAAATTGCGGGAATGCACGTTGAAGCTATTGACTACGGAAACATTCCTGGATGTACATACACTTCTCCAGAAATAGCTAGCGTAGGACTTACCGAACAACAGGCTAAAGACAAAGGCTACGATATTAAAGTGGGAAAATTTCCTTTTTCAGCTAGCGGTAAAGCCAGTGCCGCCGGAACCAAGGATGGTTTTGTGAAAGTAATATTTGATGCAAAATACGGAGAATGGTTAGGCTGCCATATGATTGGCGCTGGAGTAACCGATATGATTGCTGAAGCGGTTGTGGCTCGAAAACTCGAAACTACAGGGCACGAAGTGCTTAAAGCCATACACCCTCACCCAACTATGAGTGAGGCCGTAATGGAAGCTGTAGCCGCAGCCTACGATGAAGTGATTCATTTATAATCATCATACTTTAAAAATTAAAAAAGCCCCAGAATCTGGGGCTTTTTTTATGCTAAGAAGCTTTGCAGCGCTAATTCATAACTTTGTAAACCAAAGCCTTGAATAATACCCTTGGCATGAGCAGCTATATAAGATTGGTGCCGAAACTCCTCTCTAGAAAGAGTATTGGAGATATGTACTTCAACCACGGGTGTTTCAATGGCTTTTACCGCATCACCAATTCCTACGGAAGTATGGGTATAAGCTGCAGCATTTAAAATAATTCCGTCATAGGAAAATCCAACTTCCTGTAATTTGTCAATTAACTCCCCTTCGATATTGGATTGAAAAGCAGATAAGGTAACCTGTGGAAACTTTTGTTTTATCATAAGAAAAAATTCTTCAAAAGACTGGTCCCCATAAATTTGGGTCTCCCTTTTCCCCAAAAGATTTAAGTTAGGGCCATTAATGATAATAATTTTCATGAGATCGGTGTCTTATAAATCGAATAAAATTCCTAAGCGCGCATGAAGATAGCCTTGTTCAATAATGACGTACTTTACTTCTGCAAAGACATTTACATTATCCATAATGTTGTATTTATAGCCTGAACCTAGATTGATTCCAAAATCGGTTTCGGTTACTTCAGACTCCCCTTGAATGGAGCCACCACCTAGGCCAGTATTTTTAACCGTGAGGGAAATATACTCTCCCCCTGCCAAAAGATATAATTCATCAATCACTTTATACCTTCCGTTTAAATCGACCATAAACCATTTATTTCGTATTGGCGCCTCTTCAGCCATGGCAAAAGTGGTCGTAGCAGAACCCCCCCAATGATCATCAAATTCGTAAATTAAATCGAGACTTCCCCCGCCCCCTTCAAGTTCAGTGAGGTATCCCCCAGAAATACCAATCCCAAAATCTTGTGCATTGATGGCATATCCTGCCAAAAGAAATAAAAAGAGTGTAAGTGTTTTTTTCATTTTTAAATTGAATTAATTATTACCTAATATTATAGGAAGCCCGCTATCGCCCGAACCAATTACCACTACTTTGGAGTTTCCAGATTTTGACAATTCCAAAGTGGCCTCAATGCCTTTATCTTGAAGGATCTTATCGGTTAGCGAAGCACTAAGGATTTTATTGGCGTCGGCCTTTCCTTGCGCTTCAATAATTTGTCGTTCGGCTTCTTTTTGTGCTTTTGAAATTCTAAACTCATATTCCAAAGCTTCTTGTTCTTGACGTAATTTACGCTCAATTGCATCTTTAATTGTGGGAGGCAAGGTAACATCACGTACCAAAACTTCATTTAATTGGATGTATTGGTTGTCTAGAATTTTTTTTGTTTCCGCAAATATTTCTTCTTGAATGGCATCCCGTTTGGAAGAATACAATTGTTCGGGTGTGTAGCGTCCTACCACACTTCGAGCTGCACTTCGAATGGCTGGCTGAATTACCCTTTGTAAGTAATCTTCTCCTTTTTGCTGGTGTAATTTACCTAAATCCCCGTAGATAGGCTGATACCAAGCAGAGGCGTCAATCTGAATTTCCAATCCGTTGGAGGAAAGCACTTTCATGTTTTCAAAAATTTCTTGTTGGCGTACTTCGTATACAAAAACCTTATTCCAAGGAGCGATGATATGAAATCCTTCCTCCAAAGGAGGTTCATCGGTTACCACCCCACCACCAAAGGTTCGATATAAGACACCCCCTTCTCCAGAGCCAATGGTGACAGCCGATTTGGCCAAAACAATAATTAAAATAATAATGAGTACAATAATAGGAACTCCTATTTTAGGAAACTTGTCCATAATATCTATTTTTAGATTAGTCCGTTATATTTTCTAATAAACCATTCGGCAGAAAGCCATAAAGCAATGAATGCCAATAGGTATTTCCAATCGATTAAAGGTACAATTTTTTGTTGGCTCTTTTGTATCGCGCGATAAGATTCGTCTTCAAGAAGACGGTTCATTAACGCATCGGTCTGGCCTAAGAAATAAGCTTTTCCATTGGTATTTGTCGCAACACGCTTAAGCTTTGTTACATTCGTGTTCAAGAATTGCTGCTCCACGTTATAGTCCAAAATAGTAAAACTCCCACTTCGGGCAACCGACTCCCCTACTACGGAAATGGTAAAATCATAATCCCCTTCAGGTAGACTACTCACATCAACTTGATAAAAATGATCCTTTAGCAACATAGGGAAAGTAGTTATTGCCTCTGTTTCTTGATTTTTCACGGTAATCTGAAGTTGAGCCCGGCTATCAAAAACAAAGTTCTTATCAAAGTACTGCGCCGAAATGAGGACCGCCCTATGGTTATAGTAAAACGTTTCATTGGATACCTCCAAACGACTTCGCCTTTTATTGGAAGCCATATACTGTACAATCCTTCCAACAAAATCATCAAAGTCCTGAAAACTTTCGTTCGTTAAGTAACTCTGGGCACGCCACTTCCAAATACCTTCCCCATCCCATATAGCATCCCGTTTGCCGTTTAGTTCGATCGTAGCCAACATAGGGCTTCCCGTGTCAAAACCGTTGATTTCTTGATGCAATAACACTTCATGCGGAGTGTTGATGGAAACCTCTCCAAAAGACGTCTGCAATGGAGGATATTCAGAAAAATCAATATCGCCCACAGCATAACTGCCATAGTTTAGGTTCAGGTTGCCGCTCACTTCTTCAGAAGCATTGGAATATTCCTTACTGAAAATAGTTTGAGCTTTATTTAAAAAGTTCCAATCGGTTTGCAGGCCTGTTAGAAAGACTGTGTTCTTTTTTAATTTTTCAGTTTCTTGAATGACGGAAGAAAAACTTCGGGTAGGCTGAAACAGTAGCACCAGTTGATAATCGTTAAGCAAAGAAACGGCCTCCAATGGCTTCTTGATGGTTACAGAGCGTTGCTCATTAGATTCGATACTTTTCTTTAAAGCCCCTAAATCAGGATGAACCCATTCGCTTACAATTAAAACCTTGGTCGCTTGGTCGATCACTTCAACAGCAAATGCCTTTTCATTATTCGAGGTGTTTTTTTCTTCTGAAAGTGGTTCTAAAACCGCTTGATACCTTTGCAATCCAACCGATTGGGAAGGAAGTGTAAAGGATATGGTTTGGGAGTTTTGATTGTTGGAAAAAGTAAGAGGTTGGGAATATACTTCGGCTGCCCCTTGACGAATCACAAATCGGGTATTTACAGGAGCTTCCCCTTGATAGACCAAGATGGCCTCCACTGGAAATTCATTCTTAAGAAAAGAATACTTATTGGTATTTAGTTGTTCAATACGAAGGTCTACGTATTGTGTGGAATCCCCTACCATAACCGGGTAAATTGCATTACTGAAGTTTCGACTGGAAAACTCATAATCCTTTCCAAAAGTTTGATTTCCATCGGTAATAAGAATAGTGGGAGCTACGTTGTTTTTGAAAATTTCTTCAGTTGCAGCCAAGGCACTGGCAATTTGGGTTTGCTTTTCTGTAAAGGATAAAGAATCCAACTTTTGAAAAGTCTCCCCGAAACGAAAATAAGAAACCTCAAATTTTGCATTCAAGTCTTCATCTTCCTGAAGTGTTGCAAGCAATGAGGCCACAGATGTATTTTCCTCCATGGCTTCCATAGAACTTGAGGCATCAATCAATACGGGTAACTTAGGTTTTTCGACCGTGTAGGTAGTGTTTTTTATTTTTGGGTTAATCAATAACAGAAACACCATAAAAAGGGTCAAAAAACGTAAAATACCCAAGCCCCATCGCAACGGTTTAGAGAGTTTTGTCTTGTAACCATATGCAAAAACTGCCAAGGCAAAAGCCAGAGTAGCAGCAATAACGATGTAAAGAATGGTTTCTGCAGACAAAAGTGATTCTATATTCTAAGTTAACATTCCGCCATCCACATTCAAGACCTGACCGGTAACATAAGCCGATAGGTCACTGGCTAGGTACACACAGGTATTGGCGATATCTTCTGGAGTTCCCCCGCGCTTCAATGGAATGGCATCCCTCCAGCCTTGAACGGTAGCTTCATCAAGTTTTCCGGTCATTTCCGTTTCTATAAAACCTGGGGCAATCGCATTGCAACGAATATTCCGTGAGCCCAATTCCAATGCCACCGATTTTGTAAAACCAATAATGCCGGCTTTGGAAGCTGCGTAATTGGTTTGTCCTGCATTTCCTTTCACCCCTACTACAGAGCTCATATTAATTATAGATCCTCGGCGCTGTTTTAACATGGTTCGCTGTACCGCCTTGGTCATGTTGAATACCGACTTTAAATTTACTTCAATTACTTTGTCAAAATCTTCCTCGGAAATTCGCATCAAAAGATTGTCTTTAGTAATCCCGGCATTATTGATTAAAATATCAATAGTTCCAAAATCTGCAACCACTTGGTCCACAAAATTTTGGGAATCCTCAAAGTTAGCCGCATCGCTTTTATACGCTTTTACGGTAACCCCTTGCTCAGAAGCTTCTTTCACTAAAGCTTCAGCAGCTTCGGCAGAAGAATTATAGGTGAACGCCACATTGGCCCCATGTTTTGCAAAAACCTCTACAATTCCTTTACCAATACCACGGCTTCCGCCAGTAATGATTGCTGTTTTTCCTTCCAGTAATTTCATAAATATTAATTTTCAGTTGCCTTCCAAAGATAACAAATCACTTTGGCTTTGCCATAAAAAAAAAGCCTCGCATTTACGAGGCCTCTTCCATATATAAACAAGAGTTAACCTAATACTTCGGCTACTTTTTTTCCTATTTCAGCAGGAGAATCCACTACGTGAATACCGCATTCGCGCATGATCTTTTTCTTGGCCTGTGCGGTGTCATCGCTTCCACCTACAATAGCACCAGCATGCCCCATGGTTCTTCCCGCAGGCGCTGTTTCGCCTGCAATAAAACCAACCACAGGCTTTTTGCTTCCACTTTCCTTATACCATTTGGCCGCATCGGCTTCCAATTGACCACCAATTTCACCAATCATAACGACGGCTTCCGTTTCTGGGTCATTGATAAGCATTTCCACAGCTTGTTTGGTTGTGGTTCCTATAATAGGATCCCCTCCAATACCAATAGCGGTGGTAATTCCCAAGCCTTGTTTTACCACTTGGTCTGCGGCTTCATAGGTAAGGGTTCCCGATTTGGAAACAATCCCTACTTTTCCTTTTTTGAAGACAAACCCGGGCATGATCCCAACTTTTGCTTCTCCTGGGGTAATAACCCCGGGACAGTTAGGGCCAATTAGGGTACAATCCCTATTTTTAATATAGTTGGAGGCCTTAATCATATCTCCCACAGGAATTCCTTCGGTAATCGTAATAATTACTTTAATTCCCGCTTCTGCTGCTTCCATAATCGCGTCGGCAGCAAAGGCTGGCGGTACAAAAATAATACTAGTATCTGCACCCACTTTCTCAACAGCTTCCGCAACCGTATTGAATACTGGCTTATCTAGATGACTTTGCCCTCCTTTTCCGGGGGTAACCCCTCCTACGACATTCGTTCCATATTCAATCATTTGACCGGCGTGAAAAGTTCCTTCACTTCCGGTGAAACCTTGAACAATAATTTTTGAATTTTTATTGACTAAAACACTCATTGGGTGATTTTTTTTAAAAATTGAATTTTGCAATGCAAAGGTAACTTTTTACCTTTTTTTATGAAAGATTTTTAGACCTTAACTTTATGATAGGATTCCGTAGTATCATCTTTGTCTGTAACTGGCTGACTTACTTGATATCCACGATAAATTTTACCGTCTTTTACTTCCCAGATGGCAATAAAATGAGCGATTCCCAATTCTTCGTCAGGGTTTTCCAAAGTGCGTATATAATACTTGTAGCGAACGGTTACATGATTGTCGTCCTCTAACAGGTGGCTTACTTCCACGCGAAGATCGTGGTAGGTTCTGCGTATTTCAGAAAAGAATTCTTTTAAATCATCATAATGTAGAATGGAGAGTCCGTCACTACTGTTCCAGATTAGTACAATATCCTTATGAAAATACTGTTGAAGCACGTCATTATCGTGAAGAATATCTGATATGTAGAAATTACGCACAATCTCTTTAGCTGTTTTACTCATTGTAATTTGTCAAGTTTTTCAATAATATCGGGAATAAGCCTAATAGAGGCCAGTTCTTTGTATTTTTTTCGGAATTCATCGGCTGGAGTTCCAAAATAGGATTTATTGGCAGGAAGCGATTTACTAACGCCGCTTTGTGCAGAAATCACTACTTTCTCGCCTATGGTAATACCACTCGTGATCCCTACCTGTCCCCAAATAGTCACAAAATCCTTGATGAGTACACATCCTGCAATCCCCACTTGAGAAGCAATTAAACAACGTTTTCCAATGACACTGTCATGCCCTACATGTACCTGGTTGTCAAGCTTTGTACCTTCTCCAATAATGGTCGAAGCACTCACTCCTTTATCGATGGTACAAAGTGCTCCAATATCCACATGATCTTTTATGACCACGTTTCCGCCACTCACTAGTTTGTCAAACTTTTCGGGACGATTTTTATAATAAAAAGCATCGGCCCCTAAGACGGTTCCCGCATGAATGGTGACATTGTTTCCAATCACGGTATTGTCATAAATAATCACATTGGGGTGTATGACACAATCGTCTCCGATCACAACGTTATTCCCAATAAATACATTCGGTTGAATGATTGTATGCACCCCTATTTTTGCCGATTCGGCAATCACGGCACGGGCTGGCTCAAAAGGCCTAAAATGATTCGTGAGCTTATTGAAGTCACGGAAAGGATCATCAGAAATCAGTAACGCCTTACCGGGAGGGCAAGTAACCTTTTTATTAATTAAAATAATGGTGGCCATGGACTCCAGCGCCTTATCGTAGTATTTGGGATGATCTACAAAAACAATGTCCCCAGGTTGCACGACGTGGATTTCGTTCATTCCCAAGACGGGAAATTTGGGTTCGCCCACATATTCACACTCAAGGATTTGGGCAATTTTGTCAAGGGTTTGTGGGCTTTGAAACTTCACTTTTGAAATTTAATTATCAAATATAAAAAAATCCCACTGCAATATGGAGTGGGATGGGATTTATTATTTTGGGAAACCTTATTGACTACAGTTTCCGTCGAGCATATCCTGATACGTAGGGTTGTAGGCGTTTTCGTTTGTAAAATAATTCCCAGAAAAGCTTCCATTGATCAAAAGGTTATTCAAGCCACAAAAGTCAGACAGGTTGACGTTATCAACTATTTGGATATCACTAATTACATTCTCAAGTTGAGATAAGCCGTCTAAATCAACTAATGAGCTATTAGACATCAATAAAATAGATTTTGAACCGTCTTCTCTTGTTAAAGAAGTAATACCAGCTAATGCATCGATACTTGATAAGTTGTCATTATTTAAAAATGTTATGTGACCTAATTCACCAGAAAGCGAGGAAAGTGGGTCAAGATTTGAAATAAGATTACAGTTGGAGATTCCTAATCCATTTGGTATTTCAATTAAATTATCTAGTCCAGATAAAGAAGGAAGCATACTACAATTGTTAATTCTTAAAGAACCAATTTTTTTTAAAGATTGAAGTGGCTCTAGATTTGTGATCGGACTACCCGAACCATTATCATCTATTATAATTCCAACAGTAATTTCACACAAATTTCCCATTCCTATTGTATTGATATCCTCTTGAGAATTCAATACTACAGCCCCATTTAAAATTCCATCGCAAGAAATACTTGTTTCAAAAGATTCTGAATCACTATAAGTCACAATGTCACTTGAAAGAGCATAAGCTCTTACAAAGTAAGTGGTTTCAGAATCCAACCCTGAAATAGTTGATTGAAACTCCCCTATTCCACTACCCAGGGCGACCTTGTTATCATCTGTTGTAGGATTTGAGGAAGTACCATAAACAACCCCTCTTTCGGTAATTGTTTCTGAAGAAGAGACAATCGCTATGCTTACTTTGGCTGAATTCCCGGTAATTTCAGAAATAACCAGGGAGGAAAACGCTACATCGTTTTGAGAGGGCTCTTCACTATTTCCATCGTCTTTGCTACAACTTAGTAAAACAGAAACCGAAAGAAACAACAGTAATACTTTCTGCATAGTTATTCTTTTACCCGTTCTTGATAGTTTCCTTTTTCGGTATCGATTTTAATCTTGTCCCCTTCATTGATAAACAAAGGAACATTTACACGGGCGCCTGTTTCTACAGTAGCGGGTTTGGTGGCATTGGTAGCGGTATTTCCCTTCACTCCAGGTTCGGTTTCGGTCACCTCTAAAATAACATGGGCAGGCATTTCTACCGATAAGGGCATTTGATCTTCCGAATTGATAATAATGGTCACGACTTCTCCTTCCTTCATTAAATCGGGACGATCCAAGGCGCTTTCCTGTAATTGGATTTGTGAATAATCATCGGTATTCATAAAGTGGTACGTCTCCCCTTCACTGTACAAGTACTGAAAACTATGCGTTTCTACCCTTACATCTTCAATTTTATGACCTGCCGAGAAGGTATTATCGATCACTTTCCCCGTGGTCACGCTTTTTAATTTGGTTCTTACAAATGCTGGTCCTTTTCCAGGTTTCACATGTAAAAATTCAATGATTTTATAAATATCATGGTTGTACTTTATACACAATCCTTTTCTAATGTCTGACGTTGTTGCCATATAATTGATTCAAGTTTTAATTCTGAAAATATCCTTTCATAATTCCGCGTTTCGAGTTTTTGATAAACTGAAGGATTTCATCCCGCTCGGGCGTGGCTTCCATTTCAGCTTCAATAATTTGAACCGCTTGCGAATTATTGTAATTTTTTTGATAAAGTATTCGGTAGATATTCTGTATCTCCCTTATTTTTTCGGTATCATACCCTCGTCGGCGTAGCCCAATAGAATTAATCCCTACATACGATAAGGGCTCCCTAGCAGCCTTCACATAAGGGGGGACATCCTTACGCACCAACGAACCGCCTGTTACAAATGCATGGTTTCCAATCATACAAAATTGATGTACGGCAGTCATTCCCGCCAAGACCACATGATCCCCTACGGTAATATGACCTGCCAACGTACTGTTATTCGAAAAAATACAGTTATTACCTACAATACAATCGTGTGCAATATGGCAATAAGCCATGATTAAACAGTTGTTCCCCACTACCGTTTTTCCGCGGTCTACGGTACCCCTATTAATGGTTACATATTCCCGGATAGTTGTATTATCACCAATCTCTGCGGTGGTTTCTTCATCTTGAAATTTCAAGTCTTGGGGAATGGCAGAAATAACCGAACCTGGAAAAATATTACAATTTTTACCAATTCGAGCGCCTTCCATGATGGTCACATTCGAGCCAATCCAAGTGCCTTCCCCTATCACAACATTATTGTGGATTGTCGTGAAAGGCTCTATCACAACATTCTTGGCGATTTTAGCACCAGGATGCACATAAGCTAACGGTTGATTCATTCTTTGTTTTTGGTTTTTACAATTTGCGCCATGAGTTCGGCTTCCGTAACCAACTTATCATTGGCATAAGCATTTCCTTGCATGTGAACAATCCCACGACGGATTGGGGTTATCAATTCCAGATTGAAAATTAAAGTATCACCAGGATTGACCTGCTGTTTAAATTTCACATTATTGATTTTCATAAAAAAAGTGAGGTAGTTCTCTGGGTCGGGCACCGTGCTTAACGCTAGGATGCCTCCTGTCTGGGCCATGGCTTCTACAATAAGCACTCCGGGCATAACTGGTGCCCCTGGAAAGTGCCCAACGAAAAACGGTTCGTTCATAGTCACATTTTTAAGCCCTACCACATGCTTATCGGACAACTCCAATATTTTATCTACCAATAAAAATGGAGGACGGTGCGGAAGCATTTCCATAATTTGATTCACATCCTTGATAGGCGTTTTGTTGATATCAAACTTTGGAATTTTATTGCGTTTTTCAATTTTTATGATCTTGGAAAGTTTTTTAGCAAACTGAGTGTTTACATAATGTCCAGGCTTATTGGCAATCACTTTTCCGCGAATTCGGGTTCCCACCAAAGCCAAATCCCCTATCACATCCAACAATTTATGTCTTGCGGCTTCATTAGGGTGATGAAGGGTTAGATTGTCTAGGATCCCATTCGGTTTTACGGAAATTTTATCTTTTTTAAAGGCGTCCCGAAGTTTTTCCATGGTTTTTTCGGAAAGTTCCTTATCTACATAGACGATGGCATTATTTAAATCCCCTCCTTTAATAAGTCCGTTTTCCAGCAACATTTCCAATTCGTGTAAAAAACTAAAGGTTCTGGAGCTCGCTATCTCATCCTTAAACTCTGTCAACTTTTTCAGGGAAGCGTTTTGGGTTCCTAAAATCTTGGTACCGAAGTCTACCATGGTAGTCACTTGGTATTCATCAGCTGGGATTACGGTGATTTCGCTACCGGTTTCTTCATCCAGGTAGGATATCACTTCTTCTACGATATACTCTTCCCTAAAAGCTTCCTGCTCTATGATACCCGCCTTTTCGATGGCTTCCACAAAAAATTTGGAAGAGCCATCCATAATAGGGGGTTCTGAAGCATTTAACTCTAGGATACAATTATCCACTTCCATTCCCACCAAAGCGGCTAAGACGTGTTCGGAGGTTTGAATTTTCACCCCTCTTTTTTCTAAGTTGGTTCCCCTTTGGGTATTCACCACGTAGTTGGCATCTGCTTCAATTACGGGGTTTCCTTCCAAATCTACCCGAATAAAGGCATATCCGAAATTTTCAGGAGCTGGTTTAAAGGTCAAGGTTACTTCTTTTCCCGTATGAAGTCCTACTCCTTTTAAGGAAACCTCTTTACCAATTGTGCGTTGCTTTTGCATGCAATCAGTCATTGTTTAGATTTTTTTCAATAGTATTAAAACGCTCCACTATTTTGGGAAGGTTCTTAAAATGTACATAACTCTTATTATAATCTCCATAGTTTAATGCTGGAGAGCCCTGTAGGGTTTCATGGTCTTTTACATTCCGTCCAATACCGCTCTGGGCTTGAATCTTCACATTGTTTCCAATAATAATATGTCCTACAATACCTACTTGCCCGCCAATCATACAATTTTCACCGATTTTTGTAGATCCGGCAATACCCGTTTGGGCAGCTATGACCGTGTTTTTTCCAATTTCCACATTATGAGCAATTTGAATTTGATTATCCAACTTCACCCCTTTCCTAATAACCGTTGAGCCCAAGGTGGCCCTATCAATAGTGGTTCCTGCACCAATGTCTACATAATCCTCAATAATAACGTTTCCCGTTTGGGGGACTTTGCTATATTCTCCTTTTTCATTTGGAGCAAAACCAAAGCCATCTGCGCCAATAATAGCCCCACTATGAATCACAGAGTGGTTTCCGATGACTGTTTCAGAATAAATTTTAGCACCAGCAAAAACAATTACATTATCCCCAATAGAAACATTGTCCCCAATATATACATTTGGATAAATCTTTACATTTTGCCCAATTTGCACATTTTCACCTAAATATGAAAAAGCACCTATATAGATATTCTCTCCATACTGAGCACTTTCAGAAATAAAAACCGGTTGTTCTATTCCTGTTTTATTCATCTTTACCTGATTGTAATACTCCAATAGCTTTGAAAAAGCCTTGTAGGCATCTTCTACTCTAACCAATGTGGTTTCAATTGGGTTTTCCAACACAAAATTATGGTCTACTATCGTAATAGAAGCTTTTGTAGTATAGATATAGTGTTTGTATTTAGGGTTTGCCAGGAATGTAAGACTTCCTTTGGTACCTTCTTCAATTTTTGCAAGTTTCGAAACTGTGGTTTCCCCATTTCCTTCAACGGAGCCTTCCAAAATTCCGGCAATCTGATTGGCTGTAAATTCCATTTATTTAGTTGAGTTCTGCAAATATAAAAAAAGCATCCCTAATGAGACTTTTTTGGATAACATAGATAATATTTTATTACCTCGTTGGAAAGTGCTTCCAAATTAAATTGATCGCTAGCCTTTGCCACATCTATCACTTTGCCATTTTTTCTAATTAGGTTAATATTATCCTTGTCCATGTGGTAGGCCTGATTGGAAATCTCCCCGGTAAACACAAAATAAGATGCTTCTTCTTCTGAAAGGTTGTGTTTCTGCATCACTTTTTGAAGTTTTTGCTCCACTTTTTCTGGAGCAAAGGGGTTTTTCTTGATTTTGATTTTCAATAGGTCGCGATCCAAAATCATTGCCGAAAGCCTCGAAATAACAAAGTCGGCTTCATCTACCCATAATTTTAGGGCCGAAATGATATCGTAATCGTCTAGCTTGGAAAATTTCAATAGCACTTCCGAAGAAAAATCATCCACCCCAACCGAACCCTTCAAAAAATAACGAAGCTGGGGACTACAAGGAAGGTTTTTGCCCTCCCGAAACAATTGTTTGGCCCTTTGAAAGAGCTTCATTAACAAATTCTCGGCCACCAAGGATGTTTTATGAAGGTATACCTGCCAATACATAAGCCGTCTGGCTACGATAAACTTTTCCACAGAATAAATTCCCTTTTCTTCGACCACCAGTGCATCATCTTTAACATTCAGCATGGCTATTAATCGTTGCGAATTAATATTACCTTCCGCAACACCCGTATAAAAACTATCCCTTCGTAAATAATCCAGGCGATCCATATCTAGTTGTCCAGAAACCAGTTGGTGTAAAAATTTTCGGGGATATTCATCCTTAAAAATAGTCATGGCCAAATCCAACTTATTGTTAAATTCACGGTTTAGGTGGCTCATAAACATCAAGGAAATTCTTTCATGGCTTACACCTTCAACAATACTATGCTCCATGGCATGCGAAAAAGGTCCATGGCCAATATCGTGCAGCATGATAGCCAAATAGAGGGCTTCCTCTTCTGCTTTGGATATCGCAATCCCCTTAAATTTCAATACCTGTACGGCGCGCTGCATCAAAAACATGGCGCCTAACGCATGGTGGAAACGGGTGTGGTGAGCCCCAGGATACACTAAATAAGACAATCCCATTTGAGTAATTCTACGCAAACGCTGAAAATAGGAGTGTTGCAAAATTTCAAACAACAAATCACTCGGTATGGTTATAAACCCATAAATAGGGTCGTTGATAATTTTCAATTTATTCTGAACGGCCAAATTTTAACTTTTAATTAGTAGTATAATTGGTATTTAAAAATACTACGGAAGTATTTTTGATGTTATAATAGTATCTTCGAAAGAAATACATAAAACTCTTAGCAAATATACATATATGAACGAGATAAAAGTACTTTGGGTGGATGATGAAATAGACTTGCTGAAACCCCACATCCTCTTCTTGGAAAATAAGAATTACAAAGTAACTACCGCCCAGAGTGGTTCTGAAGCTTTAGAGGAAATTAAAAAAGATGCTTTTGACATTGTCTTTTTAGACGAAAACATGCCAGGACTTACCGGACTGGAAACCTTGGCAGAAATAAAAGAACAACAGGCCAACTTACCTGTGGTGATGATTACTAAAAGTGAAGAAGAATACATAATGGAGGAAGCCATTGGCTCAAAAATAGCCGATTACCTTATCAAGCCCGTAAATCCAAATCAAATTTTACTTAGTCTAAAGAAAAACCTGGACCATTCGCGTTTGGTATCTCAAAAAACCACTAGTAATTACCAGCAGGAATTCCGGAAAATCGCCATGGATATGTCCATGATCAACTCTGCGGAAGGCTGGGCAGAGCTATACCAGAAATTAGTATACTGGGAGCTAGAACTAGAAAATATAGAAGACAATAGTATGATGGAGATATTGGAGTCTCAAAAAACGGAAGCCAACTCCCAATTCTTCAAGTTCATAGAAAAAAACTATGCCTCATGGTTTCAAGGTAATGAAGAAGCGCCTACCATGTCCCATACGCTCTTTAAGGATAAGGTTCTATCAAGCATAGACAAAAAGCCTACCCTTTTGGTGGTAATCGATAATTTACGCTATGACCAGTGGAAAGCTTTTGAACCGATGCTCTCCAGTAGTTATAAAAAGGTAAATGAAGAGTTATTTTACAGCATCCTTCCAACGGCTACACAATATGCCAGAAATGCTATTTTTTCCGGTCTAATGCCTAGTGAGATGGAAAAGCTGTATCCCAATCTATGGTTAAACGATACCGATGAAGGAGGGAAAAACATGCACGAAGAAGATTTTCTGAAAGCCCAACTAAAAAGACTAGGGAAAGAGGTGAATTGGAGTTACCATAAAATTTCCAGTCTACGACAAGGAAAAAAACTTTCCGAAAATTTTAAATCACATAAAAATGAAGAGCTAACCGTCATTGTTTATAATTTCGTAGACATGCTTTCCCATGCCAAAACCGAGATGGAGGTCATTAAAGAATTAGCTTCTAATGACAAATCGTATAGATCCCTAACGCAAAGTTGGTTTAAAAACTCGCCGCTTTTGGAAATTATACAACAAGCCAGCCAATTGGGATTCAGACTTATCATTACAACAGATCATGGAACAATTAATGTAAAAAACCCATCAAAAGTCATAGGCGATAAAAATACCAGCCTCAACCTTCGGTATAAAACTGGAAGAAGTCTCTCTTATGAAGAAAAGGATGTACTTGCCTTTAAAAATCCTAAAGACGCTTTACTGCCCACGATTAACATGAGTAGCTCGTTTATTTTTGCCAGGGGAGATTTATTCTTTGCTTATCCAAATAATTACAATCACTATGTAAGTTACTATAGAAACACATACCAACATGGAGGTGTTTCAATGGAAGAAATGATAATTCCATTCTCTATATTGGATCCTAAATAGTTTTATTGTAAGATTTTATCTACAAATGTGAATTTTATCGAATTTTTAGTCCAATAATCGGAATTAATATTATATTTGTTCAGCCCTTGAATCATGAAGTTTACTTATTCAATTGAAGATTTGTCCGAAATAGCAGACAAAATTTTAGAGAATTGTCATTCTAAAATACTGCTTTTTTATGGTGAGATGGGAGTAGGAAAAACTACTTTGATTAAAGAACTTTCGAAAAAGCTAGGAGTTGTAGAAAGTATTAGCAGCCCAACTTTTTCGATAGTCAATGAGTATCAGGCCCAAGGCGGTAAAATTTATCATTTTGATTTTTACCGACTGGAAAATGAAGTGGAGGCTCTGGATATTGGGCTTGAAGATTACTTATATTCTGGCCATTGGGTATTTGTAGAGTGGCCTGAAAAGATTGTAAGTTTTTTGCCAGAAAATTGTACTGGCATACAGCTAGATAAAAACCAAAACGGAACAAGATCCTTAAACATAATGCCCATGAAGCACTGATTTTAAAGGTACGAGCCAAATTTTAACAGAAAAAACGCTTTGAATTATACACCTTAAAAACGTGATAAAATTTCATCAAAGCCTAACCTTTCAAAATACGGCTAAACTATTTGATATACTTGTTTTTTTTCTTGATAGGTTTGTAATATAAACCTCACAAAAAAACTAGTATTATGAAACTTAAGTACTTTTTAATCGTTGCAGTATTTGGAGCTGCATTATTTGTATCTTGTACTCCAGAGAATATCAATGATGGACAAACCGACCAACAAGTCGACGGAACAAAAATTGAAGCACCAAGACAAGGGTAAAAAGCAACTCTTTGGTGGTGGAATCGTTGTTTTTCTAATTGCGATTTCGCCTTTTATATTTTATTATTATGAAAGTTTCCCGAACAATACTAAAGTTTGGGAAACTTCTTTTTTTACAATTGAGACTTCTTTTCACTCTATAAATTCATTTGTCTGGTTTTTAGTCAGTAAAATTGTTCCACTATATCTTCTATTAATGTGGTTTTTTACTTGTAAACATTGGTGGCATTGGATTATTTTAGTTCCAATTGCGATGTATTCATTTCAATTGTGGGGTATTATTAATCAAAGCAGGGATGTTGACGAGGTAGAGTTATATTATTTATTCCCACTGATGATGGTTCTAGTTCCAGCAGTTTATCTAATTAGAGCTAAACTTTTTTCAAAGGTTAGAGGTACTGACTTGAAATCTTTTGAGGAAGAACTAAGACAAAAAAGATCTTTTTGGCAACAACTCAAGGACCTTTTCCAATAAAAAATTCACTATTTTTTTATCAAATTATATGTACCTTGGTATAATTAATCAATCTTAGGTAATTATGTCCAAGACTAAGCCTACTTCGCCTTTTACGAAAGCACAATTAATTCCACAGGAAGAAACCCTGGAAATTACCCGACATAAAAGCGAGCTTTTTATCGGAATTCCTAAAGAGACACATTTTCAGGAAAAAAGAATTTGCCTAACCCCAGATGCTGTTGCAGCAGTGATCGCCCAAGGCCACAAAGTACTTATAGAAAAAGGAGCCGGCGAAGAAGCAGGATTTCAAGATCAAGACTACAGTGAAGCTGGTGCACAACTTACCCATGACACTAAAAAAGTATTTGGATGTGCGATTATTCTTAAGGTTGAACCCCCTACCCTTCAAGAGATCGATTGGATACAGCCAAAATCATTGGTAATCTCTGCCCTTCAATTAAAAACCCAACAAAAGGAATACTTTGAGCACCTTGCCAAAAAGAAAGTAACCGCACTTGCTTTCGAATTTATTAAAGACGAGGATGGTTCTTACCCTGCCGTAAAAGCTTTGAGTGAAATTGCCGGCACAGCTTCCGTGCTAATTGCAGCAGAACTCATGGCTACTGCAGAAGACAGCAACGGTCAACTCTTTGGGAATATTAGCGGAGTACCTCCTTTAGAGGTAGTGATAATTGGAGCGGGCACCGTAGGCCAGTTCGCCGTTCGGTCGGCCCTGGGGCTGGGGGCGAATGTGAAGGTTTTTGATTCCTCAATTACCCGGCTAAGAAACCTTCAATTAAAGGCTGGACAATCTATTTTCACTTGCACGCTTCAGCCAAAATATTTATTGAAAGCATTAAGAAGATGTGACGTCGCAATTGGCGCTATCCGAGGTACCAACCGATCTCCAATTGTGGTTTCGGAAACTATGGTGGAAAATATGAAAAAGGGCTCAGTGGTCATTGATGTAAGCATTGATATGGGAGGTTGTTTTGAAAGTTCAGAAATGACCTCCCATGACAAACCTACCATTACCAAACATGGGGTCATTCATTACGGTGTACCGAACATTCCAGCTCGCTACCCAAAAACCGCATCAATCGCCATTAGCAACATCTTCACTCCTTATCTTTTTGACATAGCGGAATGTGGTGGCATTGAAAATGCCGTGCGTTTTGACAATGGTTTAAAAAATGGATTGTATTTTTACCGAGGAATTTTAACCAATAAAGCGGTTGGAAATTGGTTCAACATGCCGCATAGCGATATTAACTTACTTATTTTTTAGAATTTGTCACTTGTTAGAAGATTACTCTACTATTTTGGAGGCTTTACCGTCGGATTATTAATTCTATTCTATTTTTTAGGAGGCAAAAGAGCCTCATGTGAATATGGCCCTACCGCAAGGACCCTTAAGAATATTCGACAAAAGGAAAGAATTGTTTCACAAGAAGTCCTGATGGTACTTCAAGATAACCAACAAGATACTTCTGTTATCACGACACTTTTAGCTGAAGGTACAGTCCTTTTTTCTGAAAGCAATACCTCTTTGGATAGCTGTAAAATTTATATGGTACAGGGAAAGGTCAACATGCAGAAACTAAAAATTGAGATAGAAAATTGCAATTCCATTGCAACTATTACGAAAGCGACCTTTCATTAAGCTGTTTATTCCATTCATTCACAAAAAAGGATGGGTATATTCCCGTTTTTTTATAGAATGCCCTTGAAAACGAGGTAGCATTTCGATACCCACATTCTTTGGCAATGGCTTCTATGGAATATTTTCTGAAATTGGAGTCTTCTTTAATTTGTTCAATAGCATACGCTACCCGAAGATCGTTCAAATACTGTGATAGGTTTTTCTCTTTATAGACATTCAACACCTTAGAGAGGTAGGTAGAATTAGTGCCAAATTTCTTGGCCAAGAAATTTAAGGATACCTCGGGGTTTTTAAAATGTGCTCCCGCCTCAAACTTTTTCAACTTCTGTAAGATATCTTCTATAATTTCTTCTGAAATACTAGGCCCGGCAGCAGGAGTTTCTTGAGGATTATTTTGAAGCAGTGCCTTAAAGCGCTTTTTAAAAAGTATCTTTTGGCGGTATAACAGTGCTGAAAGCGCCAACAGGAAAAGCAACAATCCCCCTCCTAAAATCAAATATCTTTTAGATAGGGAGTTTTCTTGCTGCAGTTGAAGAATAGCTGCTTCTTTTTCCTGCAACAATACCGGGGTATCAAAGGATTTAATGATTTCAGGTTCAATAAATTGATAGTTTACCATGGAAATACTATCTAGATACAACAACTTATCTAGATACTTAATTTGATTTTTATGATTTTTTTGTTCCTTATAAAAACTATTCAAATTTGTGAAAAGTAAAATATCAGACTTAAGCGAAGAATTTATATTTTTATAACTATAAATAGAGTCCGCCATTAATAGAAACTTAATCCCATTGTAGTTTTTATTTATTTTTGAGAGAGCCAACCCTTTATAAACATAAGCATTCTTTACAAAGTAATTTGATCTAAAATGTGCTATTTCATTTTTTAGAATACTATCAGCTAAGAACACACAATAATTAAAGTTATTTGTATAAAAACTTGTTTCCATTTTTGCATCTAAATACCAGTTCTTATAATAATTGTAATCCCAACCTTTAAAATCTTTTAGTTCTAAATTAATAGAGTCAAGATACTTTTTAGCTAAAATATAATCCTCAATTTTTGAATAGATTATTACAAAATTTCTATATGAATCTATTATTTCTTTTGAGTAAAGATATTTTAAATTATTTCTAATTTCTTTACGCGTAGATTCTCTAAAGTTTTTATAAAACTCTTTTGAGGTTAATATTTTGTGTCTTAAAATCTGTAATTCAAGTGCTTTTGAAGCGCTTCCCCATTCAACTCTTGCTTTAGAGAGATTGTCTAATAAAAAAACTTGATGTATTAAATTCTTACTTCTTATTGATTGTTCATATGCAATTTTGTTATTTAAAAACTCATTTCTAATATCATCTAATAAAAAATACTCATACCCCTTGATAATATACCCCAACCCAGGATAGGTAATATGCTCCCAATCTTTCGTATAGGCTATAAGGGAATCTGCATATAAGAGATTCTTTTGGGGGTGAAAAATACGGGCCAATCGGTCATAACCCCGAGCTACTTTAACGGTATCCCCATCTACCTTCGCACGCTCCAAATAAGTTCTGGCAATCTTCTCTTGTGCCAAGGAGTCGCCTTCAAAATCATTGAAAAGCGTCAATAGTTCTTCGTACTCAAGAGAATTCAACAAAGATTCTGAGGGACTTTGCGCCATAAGGCACGGAACCTGGATCAACAAAACGATTATGTAGACAATTCTGAACATTTACTCCCCAAAATGTGGTAGCCAAGATAGCAAATCTTCTATAGTAGTAATAAATTAAAAAAACACACTTAACACAAGTTACTGTAAAACAACAACTTAAATTTTAAAAATGGGATGTAAATTTATAAATTGTAAGAGAGAAGCCTAACTGTCAAAGCCCTCTCCTGGTTCGCTCCCGCTTTAACAATTCCAACTCACGGCTGGTTTGTCCTGCTACCGATGTATTTTCTTCTGCCCTTCGTATTAAATAGGGCATTACATCTTTTACGGGACCAAAAGGAATATATTTGGCTACATTATAACCGGCTTCTGCCAAATTGTACGTAATATGATCACTCATACCATACAGCTGACCAAACCAAACCCTACGATCACTCTTTTTAATTCCTAGCTGTTCCATTAAATCCATCGCTAAATACGAACTTTGTTCATTATGCGATCCTAAAAAGAGTGAAATATCATCAAGATTGTTCAAAATGTATGCTACTACTTCATTGAAATGATCATCGGTTGCTTTTTTATTAGGGCATATTGGACTTTGATAGTCTCTCTCGTCGGCACGTTCATTCTCCTTTTCCATATAGGCCCCTCGAACTACCTTAAACCCTAGTTTATACCCCTTCTCTTTAGCGCTCTGATGCATCTTCTTTAAATACGCTAAACGGTCCCACCGATAGCACTGAAGCGTATTGAACACAATCGGTTTTTCCTTATTATATTTTTCCATCATGGCCTCACATAGATGATCGGCCGCGTCTTGCATCCATGATTCTTCTGCATCAATAAGCAACGTTATGTTTCTATCATGTGCTTCTGCACAGATGCTTTCGTAACGCTGTTGTATGATTTGCCAAGCTTCTTCTTCAGAAGTACTTAAAGACTGGTTCTCTGTAACTTTCTGCCAAATTTTAAACTTCCCCAGTCCGGTGGGCTTAAATACCGAAAATGGCATGGCTGGTTTGTGCTGTGCAAAACGCGTAAGCTCCAAAACTTTATCCTTAGTAGCGTCAAATTGAGCTGCCTCTTCCTTCCCTTCCACCGAGTAATCCAAAACAGAATACACATTGGCCTCAAATAAGCTATCCACCACTGGCATACAATCCTTTTCATTAACCCCTCCACAAAAATGATCGAAAACCGTGGACCTAATAAGGCCTTCAACTGGCAGGTGAACTGTTAAAGCAAACTTTGTAACAGCAGTCCCCATCTTTACCAAGGGCTCATTGGCTATCATTTTAAATAAAAAATAAGCACGCTCCAATTGAGCTTCTGTTTTAAGCTGAAAAGCTATTTCCGTATTATCGAATATAGGTTTTGTGGGCATACACTAAATTATAATCACAAATATAGTTAGATTTGAAGTGAAAATCTCTAACAAAAATTGAATGAAAAAAATTGCGAAGGAAAGTGGTTCTGTCTATTGCAATCAAGGAGCTTGGGAAGCTTTCCGGGATTTGCTTAAAGTGTTGAATCCTTCAAAAATATTTGTGTTAGTTGATCAAAACACTGAAAAACATTGTCTAGGGGTATTCCAACACAAAAGTAATATTACCGCTTTTGAAACACTTTCCATTCCTAGCGGGGAAGCTCATAAAACCATTGATACCTGTCAAAATCTATGGCAGGACCTTTCCGCCAAGGGAGCCGACCGCCAAAGCATCCTCATAAATATTGGTGGTGGTGTTGTTACAGACCTTGGAGGATTTGTTGCCAGTACGTATCAAAGAGGTATTCCTTTTGTCAATATTCCTACTTCGCTCTTGGCGATGGTTGATGCCTCCATAGGGGGAAAAAACGGAGTGGATTTGGACCATTTAAAAAATCAAATAGGCATCATCAGAAATCCGAAAGCAGTCATTATCGATACACAATTTTTAGAGACCCTTCCTTCCGAAGAAATACGTTCTGGAAGAGCCGAAATGATAAAACATGGTTTTATATCCTACGAAGGCTACCTAAGGAAATCCCTTTCCTTCAAAATTGAAGACAAGGACATTACCGAAAATCTTATTTGGGAATCCATACTCATAAAAGACACCATTATTTCAGAAGATCCGCATGAAAAAGGACGCAGAAAAACTTTAAATTACGGACATACACTGGGCCATGGTATAGAGTCTTACTTTTTAGAACACAAAGAAAAGAAACCATTACTACATGGGGAGGCCATTGCTATCGGGATGATCCTAGAAACCATACTGTCCTTCCAAACACAAGGGTTTCCAGAGGATGTTATGCGCAACTATTGCCAAGAAATTGCGAATCACTACCCTACCCCCCACCTTAGTGAAAAGGACCAAGAAGAAATTATTAAATTGTTAATTTTCGATAAGAAGAATAGCCACGGAAAAGTACGATTTGTCCTTTTAAATGCTATCGGAATGCCTAAAATAGATTGCATTCTACCAAACGAAGAAATTATAAATGCTTTCAAATATTATGAAACCTATTTTGCGGATTAAAAACTTTTATATATTTGAAGACAACCAAACTACCAAAATGCTATGAAACGTATCATTGTTGACTACAAAAAGTTAACGCCGGAAATCCTCTCGATGTTGGTCGAAAAATATCCTGATGGTTATGACGATGATCACATCATCACCTTCCGAAACGCAAAAAATGAATTAATTGAAGCCGTAGAGGTGAAAACCGAAGACACCATTTACTTGGTGAAGGTTAGCTCCCGACTCGAGGTTTCGATGGCCAATTTTGACGAGGATGATTATTCTGAAGATGAATTTTCAGATCCTATTAGCGAACTGCCCGATAAAGACGCATTGGAAGATACCGATGAGGAGGAATCGCCAGCGAGTGCCTCCTCAGAGGAAGAAGAATAACGGCTATTAGATTTCCTTGAAAACAGAATGCATCAAACGTTTTTTGTCGTTGATGCTTTCTTCCAAGGATATCATGGTTTCCGTACGTGTTACCCCTTCTATATCATCAATACGGTAGATAATTTCCTTGGCATGACTAGTATCCTTGGCCCGTACTTTACAAAAAATATTAAATTTTCCAGTAGTGACATGAGCTACCGTAATAAAAGGGATTTCATTAATTCGTTCTAATACAAATTGAGTCTGGGAGGTTTTTTGCAGAAAAATCCCTACATAAGCAATAAAAGAATAGCCTAGTTTTTTGTAATCCAATGTTAAGGAAGAACCAATAATAATCCCAGCTTCTTCCATTTTTTTTACCCGTACGTGTACAGTTCCTGCCGAAATCCCTAAACTTTTAGCGATATCGGTAAAGGGAGTTCGGGTGTTTTCGATAAGCATATCGAGAATCTGGTGATCGGTTTCGTCAAGTTTGAATTTTGCCATGATTGATTGGTTTGCCCTACAAAAGTAATCAGTTTCATTTCAAAATAATAAGCTTTTTTTAGATTTTTATGATTTTTTCCGATGATTTATCTACTATCGTTGCAATTTTCTCATTAACGAAAACGTTTTCGTTAGAATTTATCAAAATCTGATTCCCGCCAAACTCAAGCTCCCTATGCCCAAAAAGGGCCTGTAAATCCCCAAATTCATCTATATAGGGCTCCCAAACAACGACCCCATCCTGCAATACTTCCTTATACTGAATAGCAATATCCATAAGCTCCCCTCCTATAACTACTTTTCTGAGAATTACATCCCTAAAATTTTTCTCATTCTCCGGAATTTTAAAATAGTCCTCCACTTGTACGTTCACACCTACTGTTTCCATGCCGAAGAGTGATAAGAAAGCATAAAATAAAAATTTACGGGTCTGCTCTCTCTGATAATCGCCGGGACAATGCCCTGCTTCAAATAAAATAGTAGGAACTCCTGCCTTCTGAAAGCTATCCCCTACACAGTTATCATTAAATGAATCATCATAACGCCCTATTTGCCCTGGGAGATGTCCCTGCAGAAAGGCATTCATCTTTGCTATGCCCAGCATTGCTTCCTTTCGGGAAGGCGTTAGGGTTCTATCTGCATCTGCCGCAGGTGCTAAAAAGGAAAGAGAGGCAGGCTTTTTACCGGGCAAGCTATAAAAAGTACGCTGACCGTGTAAATTAAGGCATACATGGGGCTTAAAATCTTCAAAAGCCCTCCTTAACACCTTACTTTCCTTTTGAGATTGGTTTACAGCATCCCTGTTTAAGTCGATTCCCCTAGCGTTTTCGCGAGTATAAGCTTCAGCACCATCGGGATTAAGCAAAGGAATGAACAAAAAAGAGTGTTTGGATAGAATTTCCTGCACTTGGGGCTGGCCATTGGGATGGATTAAAAAATTAAGGAAATCGAAAAGCGCTTTTGTAGTGGTCGATTCATTGCCGTGCATTTGCGACCATGCCAAAACTTTTTTAGGACCGTGACCGACCCGAATGGCATAAATAGGATTTCCATTTTCCGAAGTTCCTAAGGTACTTACCATACCTAATTTTTGATAGTCTTTTAACAAGGGGGTTAAGTGCCTTAAAGCAATGTAACGACCCGCCAATCGAGCTTCAAAAATAGAATTATAAATCGTATCAATATCCATGTTCAAAAAGTATGTTGACAAAGGTAAACAATCAATAGTTTACTTCTGTAAACAATAAATTGCGAGGGTTATGGTGCTTGCTGTAAACAACCCTTTCCGGAAACTTACTTAAAAATAGGTGTCGAATTAACAAATACTATTAAATATATTTAAACTGTTTAATTCCAATAAGTTATACAATATTAATTAAACAGATTGTTTATGCATAAATTCTTGTTTTATGCTTGTTTATTGTGGTGAACAAGGTAATTATTTACATTTGTAAACCCTGATGTTTCAAAACACACTTTACAATGGTAAACAGTACTGATTTTGCTAAAAGACTTCAAAAAATACTTGATTATTACAGCTTATCCGCTACGGCTTTTTCTGAGCAAATAGACTTTAACCGGTCTACTATTTCGCACCTTCTTTCTGGAAGAAACAAACCTAGTTTGGAATTTGTGATGAAGGTTTTGGAGGAGTTTCCAGAAGTAGAATTGTATTGGCTTATGAATGGAAAGGGGTCCTTCCCTAGTGAAGGAAATGAAACAGAAAAAACAACTCCTAAAAAAATAGTTTCAGAAGCAAGCTCAAATTCTCAAGCAAATCTTTTTCCGGATGAAAAGATTTCCAAAGAAAAAATCACCAAGGAAATCGTTCAAAACACAAACCCATCCGCTATCGAACGAATTGTTATTTTTTTTAAGGACGGTAGTTTTAAATCCTACGAATAGTTTCTTCCCTATTCAAAATTTTCAGAAATTTGAAACATGAAAATGTCAAACATAATTTGGATGGTGCTAACGGCAGTTTTATTGGTTTCATGTTATGAAACGGAAAGGAATTGTGCCCAATTCAAAACAGGCACGTTTCGCTTTGAAGCTGTGATAGGCACTCAAATAGAGACGACCACCTTTGTACGGAACGACAGTATGGAGATTGATTATTTTAGAGGCAATGCCGATACTTCATCCATTCGATGGATCAACGACTGTGAATATATTGTTCAGAAAATAAATCCGAAGAACAGGGCCGAAAAGAAAGCGGTACACATGAAAATCCTAAGCACCCAAGGAAATGAGTACACATTTGAATATAATATTGTTGGAGCGCAGCAAAAGCAGCGGGGAACTGCCACAAAAGTTCAATAAATTATCAGTGGCCGCTCTGGGTATCGTAGGTGAGTTTTTTTTCCTTAAAATCACCTTCTTCTTCACAAAAATACTCACAGTGCTCTATAGGCAGCATGTATAGGTGTAAAGTAGAAGCCCTACCATTACTATGGTTTTCCAGTGTGTGATAGCCCATCCGGTCGTCCATATATGTGAGACTACCCGGTGAGAGACTTTGCTTATGTACCACTGCAAGATTTTCATTTTCATCCTTTTGGTAGCGTACTTCGTCTACAATCCCTTCTACTTGGTATACCCAGCATTTCTGTCCATCATGACTATGAATAGGGGTTTTGTTACCTTGATTCCAACATAAAAGAATCAATTCAAAATTTTTAGAGCGAACAATACAATTTCTGGTATAGTCGTCTTCTTTCCATGTTTTGAATTTGTCAAAATCGGAGGGATCAATATCCATTTGCTTTAAAATCGAAGGGAAATCAGCAGGATCGCTTTCTTCCAATCGCTCAATGAGCACGTTTAATGAGGTAATACTTTCAGCAACTTCCATAGGTTAACAATAAGAATCTTTTGCGTTCCGGAGAATATAAACTAGTTTTACAAAAAATGAAAATTTTTAGCATTTTATTTTAATTTTTGAATAAAAATGCTATTTATTAAAGCAATTTAGCCCAAAAATATGGAAAAAACCCTCAATCTATTTCAAGAGATTTCTAAACGGTTGCTTCAGGATGAGCAATCCCATCCTGTATCCCATTTTATCCCTTCTGAAGAGGTATTCGAAAAATTGGACCTTTCCTTACAAGAAACAGCTATGGTAGAAGAAGATTTTGCTGCATCGCTTACTCAAATAGTCCTAGCGAGTCCAAAAACCGCTACCCGTGCATTCTTTAACCAGTTATTTGGAGGTAGAAACGAAAAAGCGGTGTTAGGCGATTTATTGGCCGTGATGCTTAACAACAGTATGTATACCTACAAGGCCGCTGGTGCTCAGATTGGCGTAGAGAAAGTAATTCTCGATACGGTTTGCAAAATGATTGGGTGGGGCGAACATGGCGGCGGAACGATTGCTCCAGGAGGTTCCATGACCAATTTTATGGGAATGCTTATGGCAAGGGATGCCAAGGATGCCAACATTAGAAAAGGAGGATTCTCGCAAAAAATGACCGTATATACTTCTACCGAATCGCACTACAGTATCCCTAAAAATGCTTCCTTCTCTGGAATTGGAAGACAACAAGTACGCTACATTCCGGTAGATGATTTTGGCAAAATGATCCCTTCCGAATTAGGGAAAGCAATCCAGGAAGATATACAACAAGGCTTCACCCCTACCTTAGTGAACGCAACGGCTGGAACTACGGTGCTTGGAGCGTTTGATGACATTCCGGCTATTTCTGAAATATGCAAAAAACACAAAATCTGGTTGCATGTGGATGGGGCCTATTGCGGATCGGTTCTTTTCAGTAATCGTTACAAACATTTAATAAAGGGGGTAGCGGGCGTAGATTCTTTCAGCTTTAATGCCCATAAAATGATTGGCACCCCTTTAAGCTGTTCTTTATTGCTAGTGAAAGACAAGAAGCATTTATACCAGTCTTTTTCCAATGAAGCCGACTATCTGTATCAAACGGATGAAGACGAATTTAACCCCGGAAAAACTTCGTTACAATGTGGGAGACGTAACGATGCCTTAAAATTTTGGACGCTTTGGAAGAGCGTGGGCACCAAAGGTTTGGAAGCTATTGTGGATAAACAGTTTGAACTTGCCAATGTAGCACGAAAGTATGTTGAAAACCATCCAGACTATACTTTGTACAGTTTTGAAAACTCCATTTCTGTATGTTTTAATTACAAGGGAATTCCGGCAAGGGATATTTGTACCGGGCTCTATGAGGATTCCGAATTGATGGTAGGCTTTGGAACGTTTCAAGACACGGAATTTATTCGATTGGTAACCATTAATGCGCAAAATGATCCTCAAGACATTCATAACTTCTTTGAAATACTGGAAGCCTTTGTAGAAAAACATGCCTTGGCTCCTACCTTAAAAACCAGCTAAAAAACCCATCATGATAACCAAATTTGTCGTTCTTGCCCTTTATGTCGCCGTATTGTTCTTAATTGGAATTGTCGCTTCCCGAAGGATTAAAGCCATGAGCGACTTTTACGTGGGGGGAAAGAACATCGGGTTTTGGGCAGCAGCCTTTTCGGCCAGAGCGACTGGAGAATCGGGTTGGTTGCTTATCGGGCTTACGGGAATGGGTGCTATGGCGGGGCTTTCTGCCTATTGGGTCGTTCTGGGAGAGGTGTTGGGAGTTGCCATATCATGGTTCTTCATGGCGAAGAAATTTAAGCGACTTTCAGACAAATACGACGCTATTACCATACCCGATTACCTGGAAAGCCATTTTAAGACCAAATCACACATTTTAAGGGGCTTATCGGCTACCGTGCTTTCGGTGTTTGTCATTATTTATGTAAGCACCCAGATTGATGCCACCGGAATCGCATTTGAATCAATGCTGGACCTCAACTACTTTTATGGGGCTCTTTTGGGCTTCTTCATAGTGCTGATCTACATTTTTATTGGTGGCTTTGTCGCTGTGGTATGGTCCGATTTGTTTCAGGGCGTTCTTATGTTTTTTGGTTTGGTGATTCTCCCCATTGTGGTTTGGTACTCTATGGATTCGGGAACTGAAATCATTTCAGGGTTAAACAAAATCGATCCTGCGCTTACCAATATTTGGGGAGGAAATGAAGACCCCTGGATGAATGTATTTACCCTACTAGGCTTTTCCATGATTGGTTTGGGCTTTTTAGGTTCACCCCAAGTGTATGTTCGGTTTATGTCGGTAAAAAATGAACGGGAAATCAATAAAGGCCGTTGGGTAGCCATTGTTTTTACCTTATTAACCGATGCGGCTGCAGTCACCATTGGTGTTTTGGCGAGAGTTCTATTCACTGAATCGGGTCAGGATCCTGAAACAATTTTAGGCGTGGGCGGAGCAGACGTATTAAGTATTATGACAGAAAACTTTTTACCCTTCTTTTTGGTAGCTATTTACATTGCTATTGTGCTTTCAGCCATCATGTCTACTATCGACTCCCTTTTAGTGATTGCCTCCAGTGCCATTACGCGCGATTTCTATCAAAAAATATTTCACCCCAACCTTAAAGACGAACAATTAACCAAACTTTCCCGGTGGGTAACTCTAATTATGGCTTTTATAGGTTTAGGACTGGCCATGGCCATTGCTTTATTAGCTCCTGAAAGACAAGTGTTCTGGGTAATTATTTTTGGCTGGTCTGGGATTGCTGCGGCTTTTTGCCCCGTTATCATCCTATCGCTTTTTTGGAAAGGATATACCGAAAAAGGTGCCATCGCTTCAATGATTACCGGTTTCCTTTGCGTGCCGTTATTTAAGTTTGTTTTTCAGAATATGGAAGGAATTGGCCCTTATTTGGAGAAACTGGATGTTCTGGCCCCTTCCTTTGCAGTGGCCATGATCGTAGGGTTTATTGTTTCTAAAATTGCTCCGAAACCCTCGGTTTCTTAGAATAAAGTTCCCTGAACTTCCCCTCCTTCATCTTCACTATCCTTCTGCAAGGTTTCTGATCCTTCGGAATGAGACGGTTTCCCTTGTGCTTCGTCACTTTCTGAAACATCCTCCTCGTCTACCACATCCATGTCTTCTGCAGCTACTTTTTTTGGCGGATCATACGGTAGTGGGTCCATAGGATTAATTTCTAGCACTTTGTCTTTGGTTAGCTGATTTCCCATAGCGGTAATGCCCTTCACCGAAATAAACTCCTCCAAATTGAGCTCTAAGTTATCTTTACGTTCTTTTCCACGATCCTTCACAAAAACAACCTCGGCCATGGGACGGTAGTCCGTAAATACTTTTTCCAAATAAGATTTTGGATGCTCGGTAATAATGGTTTCTTCCTTCTCTGGATTTTCAACTAAGAAGCGTTTTACATAAAACAACTCCTTCTCTCCTTCCCAATAAATCAAGGAAATAGGCTTTTTAGGGTCCCATTTCTCCAAAACGATCATGTCTTCATCAAAATGCATGGTCATATCTGGAATGGGGGTACGTATCACTCCATTTTGTTTGATAATGAGCAGACGATCTTCACTGGTAAATTCGCCCAAAAGTTCTCCTCTCCCATCTACATTAAGTCGCTGTACGGTATCATCGAACCAAATTTTACGCGGCTTTAAAGTAGAAAGCCCTTTTTCTTTCAGTTCAATGCGTTTTACGGCGTATTTGGTGACGATATTTCCTTTGGAAGCCCTTCCTTTTACCAAGATATCGGCAAAGTCTAGGTCCCACTTTAATTTCTTGATACTTCCCGATTGCCTTAGCAACACGGTGACTACTTCAGCTTCCCCATTAGGATTGGCCGTAAAGTAAAGTACTTTGGAACCTTTGGAACCAGCAGTTAAGTCGTATTCCCTATCACGGGTAATGGAGGTCACCGAAAAACGTTTTACATAGGTAGCTCCACGAGGGCCATCTTTATAAATCATATTATAGATGGTACGCTTGTCCTTTTTCTTCCATACGGCTACATGAATAATTCCCTTCCCAATGAAAGTCTTATCGCTCACCTTGGTCACCATCATGATTCCTTCTTCCGTAAAGACAATGATGTCGTCAATATCGCTACAATCGGTCACATATTCATCACGACGCATGCTCGTACCGATAAATCCTTCGGCTCTATTCACATAGAGTTTCGTATTACGAATAACCACTTTGGTCGCTTCAATTTCATCGAAAATTCGGATTTCGGTCTTACGCTCTTTTCCGGCGCCATAGTCCTTTTTCAATCGCTTGAAATAGTCAATCGCATACTCGATAAGATGATTCAAGTGATACTTTACTTGAGCTATGCTATCTTCCAATGCATCAATTTTTTGCTGCGCCTTATCGATATCAAACTTTGAGATTCTTTTGATCCGAATTTCCGTTAATCGAACAATATCTTCCTCCGTCACTGCACGCTTCAGATGTTGGATATGCGGCTGTAATCCTTTATCAATGGCCTTAATCACCCCTTCCCAAGTTTCCTCTTCTTCAATGTCGCGGTAGATTCGGTTTTCGATAAAAATTCGTTCCAAAGAAGCAAAGTGCCATTGGCCTTCCAGTTCATCCAGCTGTATTTCCAGTTCACTCTTTAACAGTTCCACCGTTCTTTCCGTAGAACGCCGCAGCATTTCAGAAACCCCAATAAACAAAGGCTTGTTATCCTCAATCACACAACCTAACGGAGAAATGGAAGTTTCGCAGTTGGTAAAAGCATATAAAGCATCGATGGTTTTATCTGGGGAAATTCCGCTAGGCAAATGGATTAGGATTTCCACTTCCGCAGCGGTATTATCTTCTACCTTTTTAATTTTAATCTTCCCTTTATCGTTGGCCTTCAAAATGGAGTCGATCAAGCTGGAAGTATTGGTTCCGAAGGGAATCTCATTAATTACCAAGGTATTTTTATCGTGCTGATTGATTAAGGCTCTACAACGGATTTTTCCACCGCGCTCCCCATCATTGTAATTGGTCGCATCCATGAGTCCGCCGGTCGGGAAATCGGGTAGGATTTTAAAACGTTTTCCTTGCAGGTGCTTGATGGAAGCGTCTATAAGTTCGATGAAATTATGCGGAAGGATTTTGGTAGAAAGTCCCACGGCAATCCCTTCGGCCCCTTGTGCCAAAAGCATAGGGAACATCACCGGAAGGTTGATAGGCTCCTTTTTACGACCGTCGTAAGAAGCCTGCCATTCGGTGATTTTTGGATTGTAAACTACATCTAGGGCAAATTTTGAGAGGCGGGCCTCAATGTAACGAGGAGCTGCCGCACTATCCCCTGTATAAATATTCCCCCAGTTTCCTTGTGTATCGATCAATAAATCTTTTTGGCCAATCTGTACCATGGCATCCCCTATACTGGCATCCCCGTGTGGATGGTATTGCATGGTATGGCCCACGATATTCGCCACCTTGTTGTAACGACCATCGTCCAAATCCTTCATGGAATGCATGATACGGCGCTGCACCGGCTTAAAGCCATCCTCAATGGCAGGTACGGCACGCTCTAGGATAACATAACTCGCATAGTCCAAAAACCAGTCACGGTACATGCCCGTCACTTTGGTAATGGTTTCTTCCTGTTCCTCAGAGGTATCTTGAGGCGTTTGATCTTGGAGTTCTTCTTCGTTGGGATTTTCTTCGCTCATGGATTATTCCTCTACTTTATCAAGCTCTACTTTTAGGTTATTAATGATAAACTCCTGTCGGTCTGGCGTGTTTTTCCCCATATAGAATTTCAGTAATTCCTCAATGCTCATGGCCTTGTCCAACATCACGGGATCCAGGCGGATATCGGCACCAATAAAATGCACAAACTCATCGGGAGAAATTTCCCCAAGCCCCTTGAATCGGGTAATTTCAGGTTTTGGCTTTAGTTTTTCAATTGCCGCCAGACGCTCTTCTTCGGAATAGCAATAAATGGTTTCTTTTTTGTTCCGAACCCTAAATAAGGGCGTTTGCAAAATGTATAAATGGCCTTCCTTGATCAATTCCGGAAAAAACTGAAGGAAAAAGGTAATCAGTAACAATCGGATGTGCATCCCGTCCACATCGGCATCGGTCGCAATTACAATATTGTTGTAGCGCAGATCCTCAATGGAGTCCTCAATGTTCAAGGCAGCCTGCAACAAATTGAACTCTTCGTTTTCGTACACAATTTTTTTGCTCAATCCGTAGCTATTCAAAGGCTTCCCTTTTAAGCTGAAGACCGCTTGGGTATTTACATCACGACTTTTGGTAATGCTTCCACTAGCTGAATCCCCCTCGGTGATAAACAGGGTAGTTTCCAAGATACGGTCGTTTTTGGAACTATTTAGGTGAATCCGGCAATCCCGAAGCTTTTTATTATGCAAACTTGCCTTTTTGGCACGATCGCGCGCCAGCTTCCGAATTCCGCTAAGTTCCTTCCGTTCCCGCTCGGCCTGAATGATTTTCTTCTGGATTTTTTCAGCAACGTCGGTGTTTTTGTGAAGAAAATTATCCAAATGGGTTTTTACAAAATCATTGATGTAGGTACGAACGGTTGGGAGCCCCTCACCCATTTCGGTAGAACCGAGTTTGGTTTTCGTCTGACTCTCAAACACGGGCTCCATCACTTTTATGCTAATGGCCCCTACAATCGATTTCCGAACGTCACTGGCATCGTAATTCTTTCCGTAGAAATCACGAATCGTTTTCACCAAGGCCTCCCGGAAAGCGCCTTGATGCGTTCCACCCTGAGTGGTATTTTGTCCATTCACAAAGCTGTGGTACTCTTCACTGTACTGGGTTTTGCTATGGGTAATGGCTATTTCGATATCCTCGCCCTTCAAATGAATAATAGGGTACAGCATATCTTCTTTGGACATGTTGTCTTCCAACAGATCCTTCAATCCATTTTCACTGTAAAACTTCTCCCCGTTGAAATCAATGGTAAGCCCCGGATTCAAGTATACATAGTTCCGAAGCATTTTCTCAACATATTCCTTTCGGTATTTGTAGTTTTTAAAAATGGTTTCATCGGGGACAAATACAACCTTAGTACCTCGTCTGCTGGTCGTCTCTTCTAATTCCCCATCATTTTTAAGATCCCCCAATTCGAAATAAGCCGACTTCCTTTTTCCATCTCTAATCGATTCTACCGTAAAGGCTGCGGAAAGGGCGTTCACCGCTTTGGTACCTACTCCATTGAGTCCCACTGACTTTTTAAAAGCCCGAGTGTCGTACTTTCCACCTGTATTCATTTTTGATACTACATCCACTACTTTCCCCAACGGAATTCCGCGCCCGTAGTCACGCACTTTAACTTCTTTTTCCTTGATACGGATTTCAATTGTCTTTCCAGCTCCCATGACAAACTCATCGATACAGTTATCGAGAACTTCTTTCAGAAGGATGTAAATACCGTCGTCTGGGGAAGAACCATCTCCTAATTTCCCAATGTACATACCGGGACGCATACGGATATGCTCTTTCCAATCGAGCGATCGTATGTTTTCCTCGGTGTATTGTGTTTCAGCCATAATTGTAGGTAGTATCGTGGCTAATATAAAATTTCAGCCTAAAAATTGAAACCTAAATTCCGTAAAGTAATTAACAAAAAAAATAAACCAATTGTTAAGAAAATGGGTTGGGGTGCTTTTAAATAATTTAGGAATGTAGTATCTTGAAAACTTTAACACGCTAACACTATCAATTATGAAAAAACCCATCCTTCTGCTCTTATTATTAGTTTCAGTGAGCATGACCTCCTGCCTTGGGGGTTCTGATAAAAAAGAAAAAGCTTCCAAGATGGATGCTTCCGAATTTAGAACCGAATCGGCTTTAAGCCTTTACGAAATGCAAGTCCCTAAATACATGAGTTCCACAACGGGGCTCAATGCGGATGCTTCCATGCAATTTCAAAATATTTACAAAGAAACCTATTTAGCCGTAATTGAAGAACCCAAAAAAGACTTTATCGAGGTTTTTGAAGAGATTGGCGAATACGACGAAAGCAATTCCCCAGCGGCAAACTATCAAACCATTCAGATGAATTATTTTACGGAAGGGATGCAAATTAAAAGCAGGACCGATCCTGTACGCTTAAAAATAAATGGGCTAAATGCAGAACAGGTAGAAGTAGTAGGCAGGGTGCCGGATATTGATTTTGACATTTACTATTTAATGACTTTTATTGAAGGGAGCGAAACTTTATATATGATGATGGAATGGACACTTGAGACCAAAAAAGACGATTTTAAAAACACCTTCAAATACATGGCAAATAGCTTCACGGAAATCTGATCTATCATAGACTTCTCTATAAAAGCGGCTCGATGCCGCTTTTTTTTTTGCTACAAAATGTTAAAGGTTTCCTTAAAATGATAATTTTCCGCCAAAATCGGTCTAACGAAAAGTTAAAGCTGAAAATCCCATCAAAATCTTTGACTAAGTTAGAAAAATGAAAAGATACCTATCCACCTTCGTACTGCTTTTATTTATACAATCTGCCATTTCACAAAAAGCCGAATCCCCTTACGAATGGGATTGGACTAGTGATGGCATTTGGACAGGCTTAGGATTAGCCGGAAGTACTGGAGGACTCATTTTAATCAAAAATAAAGAGGACCTTACCATTGAATAGTTAAACAACTTGAATATTGAAGATATCAATGGGATTGATCGATGGGCGGCTGGTAAGAGTTCAGAAAGAATAAGTTCTATAAGCGATATTCCTTTTGGAGCTTCATTTGCAGCCCCAGTAGCAATGTTAATAGATGGGGATATCAATGATCATACGGGTCAAGTACTTCTATTATATCTCGAATCCCTTGCTACTACGGCCACATTATATACCATGACCGTAGGAATTGTAAACCGCTCTAGACCCTATGTATACGACGATAGTGGGGAAACTTCGATGTCTAGAAGATTAAGTGCTAACGGACAGCGATCGTTTTTTGCGGGTCATGTGGCAGCTTCGGCAACGGGAACCTTTTTTGCCGCTAAGATTTACAATGACTTCCATCCCGATTCCCCTGCGGTACCTTGGGTTTGGGCTGGCGCAGCCACCATTCCAGCAGCGGTTGCGTACCTTAGGATTGAAGCGGGACAACATTTTTTAACCGATGTTACCGTGGGTTATGTAATAGGAGCAGCCGTAGGGATTCTTGTACCGGAGCTTCATAAAAAGAAAAATAGAAAACTTGATATATCTCCTACTTCAGGAATTAACGCTACGGGAAATCAATACACAGGACTATCGCTTAGGTATCAATTTTAATTACACGTTAAATCGGAAGTGCATGACATCTCCATCCTGAACTATGTAATCTTTTCCTTCCACGCCTAATTTTCCAGCCTCTCGAACCTTCGATTCACTGCCATAGGCTACGTAATCTTCGTACTTGATGACCTCGGCACGGATAAATCCTTTTTCAAAATCGGTGTGAATTACCCCTGCAGCTTGAGGTGCAGTAGCCCCAACAGGGATGGTCCAGGCTCTTACTTCCTTAACTCCCGCTGTAAAATAGGTTTGAAGATTCAATAAATTATATGCCCCACGAATTAATTTGGCGGAACCAGGCTCTTCCAAACCAAGATCTTCCAAAAACATTTGGCGCTCTTCAAAACTGTCTAGTTCGTTAATATCGGCCTCTGTTCCTACGGCAAGAACCAGTACTTCAGCATTTTCATTGGCTACTGCTTCTTTTACTTTATCAACATAAGCGTTTCCTGTAGCGGCAGATGCTTCATCCACATTACACACATACATAACTGGCTTATCGGTGATAAACTGCACCTGATTTATGTATTCTTCACGTTCTTCTTCGGTTAAGTCGATAGCACGTACCGAAACCCCTGCTTCCAATCCCTTTTTTACTTTTTCCAAAGCAGCTTGTTCTTTCTGGGCTTCTTTATTGCCCGTTCGAGCAGCACGAAATACCTTTTCAATTCGCTTTTCGGCAGTTTCCAGGTCTTTTAATTGCAATTCAATATCGATAGTTTCCTTATCGCGAATAGGATCTACACTTCCATCTACATGCACCACATTATCATTATCGAAGCATCGAAGTACATGTAAGATAGCATCTGTTTCACGGATGTTTCCAAGAAATTGATTTCCAAGTCCTTCGCCTTTACTAGCGCCTTTTACCAAACCTGCAATATCGACAATCTCAACCGTTGCGGGCAGGACTCTTTCGGGGTTTACCAATTCTTCCAGTTTTACCAGTCTTGGATCGGGAACATTTACCACACCAATATTTGGTTCAATGGTACAAAATGGAAAGTTTGCACTTTGTGCTTTAGCGTTGGAAAGACAATTAAATAACGTTGATTTTCCCACGTTGGGCAATCCCACAATTCCTGCTTTCATAAAAAAGGTCTTAATTTTGAGGATGCAAATATACAGCTTCCATAAATGTTTATGACTTTTTTAGGAATCGTTTTTTGGATTATTAGCTACATTTAGCTGATAAACCATAACACTTAAAATTATGAAAAGTTCAATTTCCGCAGTAATTATCCTGTTTGTAAGCCTTACGGCTTTTGCACAAGAAAACAAGGTTGTGAAAGAAGAAACTACCGTAAAGAAGGTCGTTACCAAAGAAGGTAGTAAAGTGACCGTAAAAGAAGTAAAGGAAACCAAAAAAGAAGAAGGGGCGGTAGTAATTGAAGGTAGCGAAAAAGAGGAACAAGAATTTAAAGTGGCGACTAAGGAAGATAAAGACGCTCAAGTAGTCGCCGATCAAGTAGCCATTGACGAACGAAATGAAGCGCTAATTGCAGCTGAGAAAAAGAGACAGGAAGAGGCTCTTCAGAGGTCGATTGAAGAACAGAAAGCAAAAGCAGAAGCAGAAAAAAAAGCTTTGGAAGCACAGAAGAAAGCCCGTTTGGAGGAATTGGAGAAACGTAGAAAAGAATTGGAAAGCCGACCAAAAGGAATGGTTAAGCTCAAAAAAAGTAAAGACAATTAATTGGATTTAAAAAAAACTCACTACTTTTAAACCAATTAAATATTTCAATATGAAAAAAGCAATTTTAACCCTTGGAATAGTTTTGGCTAGTGTAATTTCTGCACAAGCGCAAGACCAGGACGCCAAGGCCTCCCCCAATAACGAAGTGAATACTGAAAGAACACAAGCTATTCTGAAGCAAAAAAAAGAGGAATACCTTCGAAGAAAAGAGGCAAGCGACAAGAAAATGGAAGTGGCTATGGAAGGCTCTGAAGCTAAAAGAAAGCAAAAGGTCGTTCCAGTTCTTGAAACCAAAGTGGTGAAAAAGAAAAATGTAAGTCAGCAAGAACTTGACAAACAGAAAAAGGAAAAAAAGAAAACCGATAATTAAAAAAAAGCCCCGATAACTCGGGGCTTTTTTATTATTCGTGATGCATAAAGCGTTGTTTTCCTAAAAGTTCTTCATCACTCTCCACATGGTCCTCATCGGGTACGCAACAGTCTACAGGACAAACTGCGGCACACTGGGGCTCTTCATGAAATCCTTTACATTCGGTACATTTATCGGGAACGATGTAATACACTTCATCGCTTACGGGTTCCTGTGCTTCATTGGCATTCACTTCTTTCCCATTGGGAAGCACCACATTGCCTTCCAAATCGGTTCCATCTGCATAACGCCAATCATCTGCTCCTTCATATATCGCTGTATTGGGACATTCGGGCTCACAAGCTCCGCAATTAATACATTCATCAGTGATTATTATAGCCATAGCATTTTCTTTTTCTAAATTTGCACAAATTTAATGCCTAAAAGGGGCAACTCCAAACAAAGTATGGAATTAGAAGAGAGAATTTTAGGACTTGTAAAATTGGGGGAATTTTTAAATGACATTGGTCAGGAAAATTCCCAAAAAAACCCGATTGTCGAAACAGCTCAATTGCACAATGGATGGTTTACAGAAGATAACATCCTGTTTGCCATTCGCCAATGGGCCCAAGCGCTTACACGGGAAAATATAGAAAAATGGCTCCAACCCTATTCCTTTTCAAAAACCGAAAATAAAACCGTGGCCATTATCATGGCAGGAAATATCCCTTTGGTAGGATTTCATGATTTTATATCCGTATTGGTTTCAGGCCATACGGCATTAGTGAAGCTTTCCTCGAATGACAAAATACTGCTTCCCTATTTCGCTAAAAAGCTGGTGGAGTTTGAGTCAGGGTTTTCTGAAAAAATTCAATTTTCCGAGGAAAAATTAACTGGGTTTGATGCTGTGATTGCCACGGGCAGTAACAATACGGCCTTACACTTTGAGCATTACTTCGGGAAATACCCCAACATTATTCGAAAAAACAGAAACAGCGTCGCGATTCTTTCGGGAGAAGAAACTCCTGCACAGCTAGAGGCCTTGGCAGGGGATATTTTCCGTTATTTCGGATTGGGGTGTAGAAACGTGTCTAAACTATACCTTCCGGAAGGATATGACTTCGATCCATTCTTTAACGGCATGTTTACCTGGAAAGAAATTATTAATAATGATAAATACATCAATAATTACGATTATAACAAAGCCGTTTACTTAATGAGCAATATCAACTTGTTGGATAACGAGTTTATGTTACTGAAAGAAGATTCAAACTTCTCCTCTCCTATTTCAGTTGTATTTTATGAATTCTACCGCGACAGAAACCATTTGGAGAACGTCTTGAAGGAAAAGGAAGAAAAAATTCAGTGTATTGTTTCAAATAACGAAGCAGAAAATCATGTAACTTTTGGCAAAACACAATCCCCAGCGCTTTGGGACTATGCCGACGGGGTTGACACCCTACAATTCCTATTAAACTTATAGCACTGTTATCGCAAGAAAAACGAAAAGGTTTTCGGTACTTTATCAACTTTTTTTGTTGAAAATCTCTCAATAATTTATCTGTAAACTAACTTGAAATGCTTTCATATTTCACATATTTGTATAGTGAAATCCTGAAATCATGAAAAAACATAATTTTAGTGCAGGTCCCTGCATTCTTCCGCAGGAAGTTTTTGAAAAGGCTTCCCAAGCTATCCTTAATTTTAATAACCTGGATCTTTCCCTTATTGAAATATCCCACCGAAGCAAGGACTTTGTCGCGGTCATGGAAAAAGCGCAGGCCTTGGCACTAGAGCTTTTAGGCTTGGAAGGAAAAGGATACAAAGCTTTATTTCTACAAGGAGGGGCCAGCATGCAGTTTTTAATGACAGCCTATAATTTACTGGAGAATAAGGCGGCTTATTTAAATACAGGTACTTGGTCTTCTAAAGCCCTAAAGGAAGCAAAGCTATTTGGAGAAGTGGTAGAAGTGGCTTCTTCTAAAGATCAAAATTTCAACTATATCCCAAAGGGATATCAGATTCCTTCAGATGCCGATTACTTTCATTGTACCAGTAACAACACCATCTTTGGAACCCAAATAAAAGACTTTCCTGCTACCGAAGTTCCTATGGTCTGTGACATGAGTAGTGATATTTTTTCACGGGAACTGGATTTTTCGAAATTCAGTATCATTTACGCAGGTGCGCAAAAAAATATGGGACCCGCGGGGACAACCCTAGTCGTCCTTAAAGAGGATATCTTAGGAAAGGTGACTAGAAGCATTCCTTCCATGCTGGATTATAAAGTGCATATGGACAAGGAAAGTATGTTTAATACCCCTCCTGTTTTTGCCGTATACACTTCTATGCTTACTTTGGAGTGGCTAAAAAATCTAGGGGGAATTTCAGCCATTGAAAAAATAAATCAACAGAAAGCCGAAACTATATACGGTGAAATAGATAGAAACCCCTTATTCACAGGTTTTGCTCAAAAAGAAGACCGTTCCCACATGAATGCTACTTTTAACCTAACGGAAGGAGCCAATGCAGCATTGTTCAATGAACTTTGGAAGGAAGCAGGTATCAATGGAATTAACGGGCACCGAAGTGTAGGGGGCTATCGAGCCTCCATGTATAACGCCATGCCCTTGGAAAGTGTGCAGGTTTTAGTAGCTGTAATGCAAGAATTTGAAAGAAAATCATAACATGAAAGTATTAGCAAACGACGGGATTTCCCAAAGTGGAATCGATGCCTTGGAAAAAGGAGGCTTTGAAGTTATTACCACAAAAGTAGCTCAAGAACAATTGATCAATTATATCAATGAAAATAACATTGATGTTATTCTAGTGAGAAGTGCCACACAGGTTCGAAAAGACATCATTGATGCCTGCCCTAGCTTAAAAATCATAGGTCGTGGTGGTGTAGGAATGGATAATATTGATGTTGCATATGCCCGTGAAAAAGGGTTACGTGTCATCAACACTCCTGCAGCTTCTTCTGCTTCAGTGGCCGAATTGGTTTTTGCCCACCTTTTTGGGGGAGTCCGATTTTTACACGATAGTAATCGAAATATGCCCTTAGAAGGAGATTCCAAGTTTAAGGACCTCAAGAAAAGTTATGCCAAAGGGCGTGAGTTGAGAGGGAAAACCATGGGAATCATTGGCTTCGGGCGTATTGGTCGTGAGGTCGCCAAAATTGCATTGGGTTGTGGAATGAAAGTGATTTATAGTGATAGTTATGTAGAAAATGCTTCGGTTACATTGGATTTTTTCGATGGCCAACAAATAACTTTCAGTTTTAAAACCCAAAGTCTGGATTCTTTATTACAGGAAAGTGATTTTATTTCATTGCATGTACCCGCACAGAAAGAATATGTTATCGGAAAAGATGAGCTATCCAAAATGAAAGACGGTGCAGCTTTAATCAATGCGGCTCGTGGAGGGGTAATTGACGAGGTTGCCCTAATTGATGCCTTGGAAGACAATAAGTTGTCTTTTGCAGCTTTGGATGTTTTTGAAAACGAACCCACTCCGGCCATTAAAGTATTAATGAATGGAAAGCTTTCGTTAAGTCCTCATATTGGTGCTGCTACCAACGAAGCTCAAGATAGAATTGGCACCGAACTCGCCGAACAAATAATTACTATTCTTAAATAACTTTCACACAAGTTTTTGTAATTTTATAAGCTAACCAAAAACGTAAAAAAATGTCAGGAATTTTAGATCTATTAAACAGTGACATGGGACGCCAAATTATTCAAGGCGTTAGCAATGAGACCAATGAACCTGCAGATAAAACGGCATCTGTTGTACAAATGGCCCTTCCTATTTTAATGGGAGCCATGAAAAGAAATGCCAATACACCGCAAGGGGCCGAAGGTCTCATGAGTGCTTTAAACACCAAACACGATGGTAGTATCTTGGACAACTTAGGAGGTCTTTTTAGTGGAGGGGTTAATGAAGAAGTTAAAATGGATGGAATGGGAATTTTGGGACATGTTTTAGGAGGATCCCAAAACAATGTCGCTATGGCACTTTCCAATAAATCGGGCATGGACTCCAAGTCGGTCATGAATATACTTCAAGTATTGGCACCTATTATACTAGGTTACTTAGGAAAACAAAAACAACAAAAAAATGTTCAATCGCCTGATGCGCTTACAGGCTTATTAGGCGGACTTATGGGGGGAGGAAGCGCCCAGCCAAAACAACAAAGCCTAATTGAATCAATTCTAGACGGAGACAATGATGGAAGCGTACTGGATGATGTTGCAGGCATGCTGCTAAGTAGCGGAAAACAAAAAAAGAGTGGATTGGGAGGACTTCTAGGAGGGCTCTTCGGAAAATAATTCCCTAAATGAAACTATATGTTAAAAAATGCTTCGGAAAACCGAAGCATTTTTTTGTTAAAGCTTCTACAAACAGATGCTTGATAAGATATGGGTTTTGTATCTTTAAGGCGAAATTAAAAAGATGAAATACCTAAAATACACACTCATCTTATGCATTGCTGTCGTTTCATTTGCCAGCTGCCACTCTTACAAGTCTCGTAGTTCTGAAACCACAGCTGAAGCCCTCAATGATACCATCCGGATTAAAAATGATACTCTCGAATATGAAATTATCATAATTGAACCAGGATTTTTTAGCTGGTTGAAAACACAAAAACCAAGGGGGTATTACAATCAAAGTTACCTAGAGAATAGAAATATCCTTTATGTTACCGAATACAATCAACGGGTTCGTAACTTTCAGATGTATGACCCCGACTTATATACTTTTGAAATTGATTATAATCCTAATATAGATTATGGATATGAAGTCAATTACATGCTGTATCATTATTTTATATATTTTCAGCAACAATACCATCAAAGTTTTATTGGAGGAAGAGGATATTAATGGCTATGAAAAAACTTAAAGAGCGCTGGGGTATTCATAGTAATTGGCGTCTAGGGATCATTTTTTTGGTTTTTGCTGTTACTGGAAGTAGCGCCGCCAAAATTACAGGACCTGTCGTAAAATCCATTGGCTGGGTAAAGGAGCTTCCTTATTGGCAATATGCCGTTTTATATATAGTCTCTACACTCATCATTTATCAATTTTTACTGGTTTTTTTTGGTTGGCTTTTTGGGGAATACAATTTTTTCTGGAACTTTGTAAAACGAATTCTGAAAAGAATCGGTTTCAAATTTTTATTTAAAATGTAGTTGAAAATTAAAGGAAACATAACCATTACGATCCTGGGCTTCTTCTTAAGCCTGGTTTTCCTGTTTCCAATGGTTGTAGCGTTTGAACACCTCTTTGAAGGACATAACCATAAGCCTTGTGGTGAAAGTACCGTTCATTTGCACCAAAAAAACAACGATTGTTCCATCAATCTTTTTCACTACAATCATTTCAGTATTACTTTTGAAAGCTTTGAGCTTTTAACAAATGCCGTAATACCTGAAACTAAGAACTTTCATTACCAAAAACATCTCATTGTATTTGATAAACGGTTCCTTAAACTTCGAGGACCCCCCTACATTACTGTATAAATTTCATTTTCAGTAATTTAAATTCAAATCATGCGAAACTTTATAGTTACCGTTGTAATGTTATTACATACGGTATTTTCCTTTTCACAAGAGTGTGACTATACCCTTTCTGGAACCATTATAGACACTAATGACAACTCTCCCTTGTCTGGCGCTACGGTTATTGTCGCTGGACTGGAACGTGCTGTTATATCCAATTTTGAAGGCAATTTTAAAATTGAAGGGTTGTGTGAAGGAACATACAATTTGCAAATTTCCCATCCAGAGTGCAGCACCCAAGCATACAGTGTGGCTTTAAAAGAGAGTCTTACGAAAACTTTCAAGCTAGAGCACCATCTCGAATCCTTAAATGAAGTAATTATAAGTGGAAAAGCGTTCACCACCAAAACCGAAAGCTTATTGGAAAACAACCTAAATGAAGAAGCCCTTGAAGGTTTTAGTGGAAATACCCTTGGAGATGCCTTAAAACAACTTAGTGGGGTCTCTTCCTTAAATACTGGAAATGCTATTGCAAAACCCATGATTAATGGGCTTCATAGCAGTAGGATATCGATTATCAATAATGGCGTTCGAATGCAGGACCAAGAATGGGGCGCAGAGCATTCACCCAATGTGGATGTAAATTCGGCCAGTAGGGTAACCGTTATTAAAGGGGCTTCTGCCCTTCAGTATACTGGAGATGCCATTGGTGGTATCATTATCTCGGAAGCGGCTAAAATACCCATTAAAGATACCCTATACGGAAAAAGTATTTTTACTTTTTCCAGTAACGGTAGAGGGGGTAGCAACACCACTTCCCTTTTAAAAGGGTTTGAAGGCGGGTGGTTTGCACAAGTTCAAGGGACTGTAAAGCGTTATGGGGATTTTGAAACGCCAGACTACATTTTAAGTAATACGGGGAATTTTGAAGGGGATGTTCTTGCCCGTTTCGGACAAAATAAAATTGACTGGGGCTGGGAAGCACAATACTCCCTTTTTAAAAATGACATCGGAATTCTTCGAGCTTCCCATTTGGGAGGTGCAGAAGATTTGGTAAATGCCATCAATAGTCCGGAGCCATTGATTATCAATCCTTTTACCTACGATATTGATCGTCCTCGGCAAGAGGTGACCCATCAAATTGCAAAGGTTTCAGCATTTAAAAAACTTGAGGGAATTGGTAAATTGGAGGTCGCTTATGATTTTCAATCCAACCAACGATTTGAATACGATATCCGTCGTGGGGACGATGCAGATAAGCCTTCAGTCGATTTAAGGCTGAATACCCACAACTTGAATGTAGGTCTGGAAATTTCAGAAGGTGCTTGGGATTTCAAAACGGGTGCTTCCTTCAATTATCAGGATAATTTTGCCGATCCCGCTACAGGTGTCCGTAGGTTGATACCCGATTATGAACAATACAAAATAGGGAGCTACGGAATTGCCAATTGGAAGCTACACCCAGATATTTCTTTAGAAGGAGGCGTTCGTTTTGACCATACCTATATGGATGTTTTTAAGTTTTATCGAACTTCTTTCTGGGAATTAAGAGAATACGATCAATTGTTTCCTTCGATTGTAGTAGAAGACTATGGAAATCAGATTTTAACCAATCCGCAGTTAAGTTTTAACAATCTTTCGGCAACCCTTGGGGCAGCGTATGCAATTTCAACCCATTGGAATGTTTTAACCAATATCTCCTTAGCCACGAGAGCACCCAATGCTTCCGAACTATTCAGTGAAGGGTTGCACCATGGGGCTTCCCGTATTGAATTGGGCGATTTACGTTTTACTTCTGAAAGTTCGAAGAAAATAGTGTTGACCCTTCAGAAAAAAGGAAAACTCAACTTTTCGGTAAATCCATTTTTTAATTTACTGGATGATTTTATCATTATTGAACCTACCGGAGTGGAACAGACCATTCGGGGAAATTTCCAGGTTTGGGAATATCGGCAAACGGCTGCTAAAATGATGGGGGTCGATTTTAACCTTTCTACGCCTATTATTGAAAACCTGCAGTATGCCCATACTTTTTCGCTAGTGAAAGGATATGAAAGAAATAATAACAACCCGCTAATTAATATGCCTCCTGTAAGTTTCACTAACGAATTTACATACCAAAAAACCCATTGGAACTTCAGTTTAAGACAAGCCTATTTTTTTGAACAAAACGAGTTTCCGAATACCAATTTTGAAGTTTTTATCCCAGAGACACAAACTTCAGAAATTATTGATGTAAGTACCCCTCCAGGGGCTTATCAATTATGGAGCCTTTCGGCAAACTACCAATTTAATGTATTTAACAAATCTAAGTTAAGTGTAGGACTGCAAGTCCAAAACCTCTTCGATACTGCTTATAGAAACTATTTGAACCGTTTACGTTACTATGCAGATGATCTTGGAAGAAATATAATTATAAACACAAAAATCAATTTTTAGTCATGAAAAAATTCTTAAAATCAACTATAGTATTATCCTTACTCATCACTGCGTTTGCTTGTTCAAACGATGATGATACCCCAGAAGTCGTAAATGAGGAAGAAGTGATTACCACAATTACTCTGACCTTAACACCACAAGGAGGAGGAACCCCTATCGTATTGCAATCAAGGGATTTAGATGGGGATGGCCCCAATGATCCTGTGATTACTGTTGGTGGGGCTTTAACCGCGAATACCACCTACAATGGAGCCATCGTTTTCTTAAATGAAACCGAATCGCCCGCAGAAAACATTACTGAAGAAGTAATTGATGAAGCGGAAGAGCACCAAGTGTTTTATGTGCCTAGCAGTGGTTTGAATGCTACTTTTACCTATGAAGACTTTGATGGGAATGGAAACCCATTGGGAACTTTATTTACTTTGGAAGCTGGAGCTGCCAGCTCTGGCAATTTAAATGTAGTTTTAAGGCACGAGCCTCAAAAACCAAATAATGGCACCTTGGGTGATGCTGGGGGAGAAACAGATGTGTCGGTAACCTTTAATGTAAACATTCAATAAATGAAAAAAGCCCCGAAATCGGGGCTTTTTTTTATTCGTTTACTTCAACTTCAATAGGCTGTGGAACGGGTGTCTTTTCTGAAGAAAAAACAAAGGTATACAACCACATTAAGGTAAAGGTCGGGATAAAGTCTAAAGGAAGGATCTCTTCCAAAAATACAATTACCGAAGCAATTTTCCCTTGGGTTCCCTCGTACATATCACTCATCTTCTTAGCAGCATAGGGAGCCCAAATTATATCCAAGAAAGGACCTACAAATGGAATAAATGCTGTAGACATACCAATTAGGTCGTATAGGATTCCTTTTCGCAGGAGTTTAAATTTTTCTTTTTTCATGGGTAAAGTTTTGATTACACTATCAATAACGCAACAAGTGTACCAAAATTATGCAAGTTTAGCATCGATTAACTTCAGGAATTCGTTTCGGGTTTCAATTTTTTCAAATTGTCCACGGAAACCAGAAGTGGTCGTTACACTATTTTGTTTTTGAACCCCACGCATCATCATGCACATGTGTGAAGCCTCGATAACCACGGCAACACCTTTGGGTTTCAATGTGGTATTGATACATTCCAAAATATCATGGGTTAACCGCTCCTGAACCTGCAGTCTTCTCGCAAAAACATCAACGATCCTCGGAATCTTACTCAACCCCACGATGTGTCCGTTAGGGATGTAAGCAATATGTGCCTTTCCAAAAAACGGTAGTATATGATGCTCGCAAAGGGAGTAAAGCTCGATGTCCTTTACTATTACCATATCGTGATAATCTTCAGCAAACATAGCGCTTTGCAAAATGTCTGAAGGGTTCTGTTCGTAACCTGAAGTTAAAAACTGCATAGCTTTCGCAGCTCGTTCGGGGGTTTTTAAAATCCCCTCGCGCGAAATGTCTTCCCCTACTCCTTTCAGGATTTCCGAAAAGTTTTGTTGTAGTTGTCCAGTGAGTTCTTCGTTGTATTCTTCAAAATAATTATAAGATGCCATAAGGTTTATTTCAGTTTGTCGGAAAAGTTTTGTCGTAGTTTTTGCACTTTAGGAGCCACTACAAAAGTGCAATAAGGTTGCAACTTATTGTTATTGTAATAGTTTTGGTGTACCTCCTCGGCTTTATAAAAAGCCTCTAATGGTGTTACCTTGGTAACAATGGGATTTTCAAAGATAGCTTCTTCCTCAAATCTTTTTATCACAGTTTCAGCTAACTTTTTTTGCGCTTCGGAAGTATAGAAAATCTCGCTTCGGTACTGCGTCCCAACATCATGCCCTTGACGGTTCAATGTGGTAGGATCGTGAGTAGTTAAAAAGATTTCAAATAAAGTTTCTAGGGCTATAATTTCAGCGTCAAAAAACACCTGAATGGCTTCGGCATGCCCCGTACGTCCCGTGGTAATTTCCCTGTAAGCCGGATTTTTAATGGTACCCCCAGTATACCCGGAAATCACTTCGGTCACCCCTTTTACTAGTTGGAAAACAGCCTCCGTACACCAAAAACAACCTCCGGCAAGTACAATTTGTTCTACTTTTTTCATAATTTATTAAACAAATCTACGATTTTAAATTTTTCAAATAACTTCGTACCAATTACTTTAACGTATTATTAATAGCTTCTGAAGGGCCAATCATTGCAATATCGTAAGTAAAATAGTATTTTCACGCTTTCAAAAGCTTATGATTGTCGCTAAAAATATTCATAAATACTTCGACCAACTTCATGTTCTAAAGGGGGTAGATTTAACCATCAACAAAGGGGAAATTGTCTCTATAGTGGGAGCTTCGGGTGCTGGAAAGACAACCTTATTGCAAATTTTAGGAACCCTTGACAACTTTCAGGAAGGTTCGTTGGAAATTGATGGAGTCGTAATCACATCGCTAAACCGCAAAGCCTTAGCAAGGTTTCGGAATGAAAAACTTGGGTTTATTTTTCAGTTTCATCAACTCTTACCTGAATTTACTGCTCTTGAAAATGTTTGTATCCCAGCCTTCATCAAAAACACATCAAAATCTGAAGCTGAAAAGCGAGCCAAGGAATTACTGTCTTTTTTAGGTCTTTCCCATCGCGAAAACCATAAACCCAATGAGCTTTCGGGTGGTGAGCAGCAAAGGGTAGCTGTAGCTCGGGCATTGATGAATAATCCCTCCATTATATTGGCCGATGAACCTAGTGGAAATTTAGATACTGAAAGTGCCGAAAACTTACATAGACTATTTTTCAAGTTGCGGGATGAGTTTGGACAAACCTTTATCATTGTCACCCACAATGAAGAATTGGCAGAAATGGCCGATCGTAAACTTGAAATGCAAGACGGAAATATACGTAAGGGATGACACAACAAGAGCTTAAGGAGTTTTTGGATGAAAAATACCTACAATACAATACGCCAAAATTTATAGAGAGTGACCCCATACAAATCCCACATCAATTTCGAATAAAAGAAGATATTGAAATTTCAGGGTTTTTAACGGCTACTATTGCTTGGGGTAACCGTAAGAGCATTATTAACAATGCACAGAGAATGATGGACTTGATGGGGCAATCGCCTTTCGATTTTGTGAAAAATCATTCGGAAAAAGACCTCGAACCACTTGCCCATTTTGTACACAGAACATTTAATGGGGAAGATTTCATCTATTTCATTAAAGCTTTACAGCACCTATACCTCCATCATGGTGGAATGGAGCGTCTCTTCTCCCAATTTGCCGAAGAAGACTCCCTGCAAAAGTCCATTCACCATTTCAAGAGCGTTTTTTTCGAACTACCGCACCCTGTTCGAACCGAGAAGCATGTAAGCGATCCCCTAAAAAATTCCGCAGCCAAAAGAATCAATATGTTTTTGCGTTGGATGGTACGTGATCATACTACAGGAGTCGATTTTGGTCTTTGGAAAAGCCTACGAACTAGTCAGTTATCCTGCCCTTTGGATGTCCACACAGGCAATGTAGCTAGAAAATTAAAGTTGCTAAAACGTAGACAGAATGATGCAAAATCGGTCATCGAATTAGATACTTCCCTACGAAAACTGGACGCCCAAGATCCGGTAAAATATGATTTCGCCCTATTTGGATTGGGAGCTTTTGAAGATTTCTAATTTAACATATCTTACATATTTAAGTATTTTTTTCGCTGAAATGCAATTTTTTATCGATAAAGTGTAATATTTTTCCTACATTCGTTTAAATAACTTTCTAAAACCTACTTATTTATGAAATTTAAAATTACATTCTTATGGGTAATAGCTATGTTTATTATTAGTTGTACAACTAAAGATCCTTCAGAAAATGAAAATTTGAACCTAATCACCATTCCAGGACAATTGGATGATGGCATTTCTGGAGATCCTACAGACACGGTTCTTTACGACGACGATTTAATGGCGGGTCAAAATATGGATGCTGGAGGGGTTACTGTAGCATTGGTAGATGGCAATGTCGTGGTTACCTATGATACATCCGAAGGGGATTGGACCATCGACGAAGTACATTTGTTTATAGGGGATTTGGGCGATTTACCTACTACTGGAAATGGCAATCCAAAAATAGGTCACTTTCCTTATTCCGGTTCCTATGGCAGTGGAACCACGAATGTGAGTTTCACAGGATTGGAATTAACTGAAGGCGAATGTGTCTTTATAGCAGCCCATGCCGTAGTAACCAATACCGCTACAGGTCAATCTGAAACAGCTTGGGCAGCGGGAATCCCCATGGGAGGAAACAATTGGGCCATGATGTTTGAAGTTTGTAATTAATTTTTAGTTTCAAGTGAATCAAAACCTCCCTTTTGGGAGGTTTTTTTATGTCAATTTTTAACAAAGTGTTTCATAAGATTGGTTTTTTATTAACTCTGAAATAATCAAAATTTCCCGTATTTCGTAAAGAGAGCTCTAACCTAAACTCTTTTTATATATGTCCCCAAATCTCCCCGCTAATGAAAACGCTAGGCTTTCAGAAGTTAGAAAATACCAAATTTTAGATACCTTACCCGAAGAGGAATACGATAACATCACTCATATCATTGCGACCGTGTGTGATGTTCCTGTAAGCCTAATTACCCTTTTGGATTCAGACCGTAACTTCTTGAAATCCCACTACGGTATTGACGATCAAGAGTCCCCTAGAAATATTTCTTTTTGTACTCAGACAATTTTGCAGAAAAACGATTTATTTATGGTAAAGGATGCCCGGGAGGACAACCGATTCAGAAACAATCCTATTGTTACCGAACGCAAAATGGTATTTTATGCGGGAGTGCCATTAATTAACGAAAATGGGTTCCCCTTGGGTACTTTATGTATTTACGATACAAAACCTAGGGAACTCACCGATGAACAAAAAACTATCTTGAAGCGTATGGCCAAACAGGTTTTGAGTTTATTTGAACTTCATTATAGGAATACTTTACTAATCCAGGCTCAAAAAGAACAAAAACTTAGAAATGAGCGCTTAAATAAGTTTGCACATTTAGTTTCGCACGATTTGAAATCCCCTTTGGCCAATATCAATGCGCTTACACAATTATTAAAAGAGGAAAATGAAGGAAGTCTTTCAGAAGATTCCTTGGAATATATTGGATATATAAAAGAATCTACCGAAAGCCTTAAAAATTATATTGAAGGGCTTTTAAAATTCTACAAATCTATTGACGCTTTAGAAAAGGGAAAGGCTTACACGACACTTTCAGAAATTTTTGAAGCCATAGAAGACATGCTATCCCTCCAAGAAAGAAAGTTTATCTATCCAGAAGCGCATACCTCCATTTATGTAAATAAGGCAGCATTAGAACAAATTCTTTTTAACTTGATAGATAATGCCTACAAATACAACCATCATGAAAACCCCGAGGTGAACGTAAGCTTTTACGAAGATAGTCTGAACTATCATTTCAGCATTATGGATAATGGCTTAGGGATTCCAAGTGATAAACAACATGAAATTTTTGATATGTTTGTGACCACGGGGGAAAAGGATTTTAAAGGGCAGGAAGGTACAGGTGTGGGATTAGCAGCTGTAAAAAGTCTCATAGAAAAATTAGGGGGCAGCATCCATTTAGAGTCTGAAAAAGGAAAGGGAAGTACCTTTAAGTTCCAAATTCCTAAATAATATATCTACTACTTGTGTAGGCTTCTTTTTAAATCTATCACTATATTTGGCAAATAAATTTAGGAATGCAGTTTAAACACCCCGAAATTCTATATGCCCTACTCCTACTGCTCATTCCTATTATTATTCACCTTTTTCAACTTCGAAGGTTTCAGAAGGTAGCCTTCACCAATGTAGAATTCCTAAAAAAAGCGACCCTACAAACCCGTAAAAGCTCTCAGGTAAAAAAATGGCTCGTCCTACTTACTAGATTAGTAGCGTTAGCTTGTATTATTTTAGCATTTGCTCAACCCTTCACAGCTTCAAAAACAGCTTTGAATTCGGAAAAGGAAACGGTTATATATATTGATAATTCGTTTAGCATGGAGGCTAAAGGAAGTAATGGCCCCATGTTGAAGCGAAGTTTACAACAGCTCTATGACCACCTCGAGGGAGAAGAAAATATTAGTTGGTTTACCAACGATGTTACAAAAAAAGGCGTCTCTATTACCGATTTTAAAAATGAGGTGCTCTCCATCGACTATTCCCCAATGCAATTATCCTTGGAGGCAATTTTACTGAAAGCCGAACAATTATTTTCCCAAAGTAATACTGCTGAAAAAAGATTGGTCATCATTTCAGATTTTCAAGATAACGGTAGTTTTCCGGAAGTGCCCAAAAATATTAAAATAGAAGCGGTGAAAACAAAGCCTGTCACAGTGAACAACCTTTCTATCGACACTGCCTTTGTCTTGCGTAAAACTGTGGAAAACACACAACTGCAAGTGGTTGTATCTGCAGAAGGGGAATGGCCCGAAAGTGTGCCGGTATCACTTTGGAACGATGAGCGTTTAGTAGCTAAAACAGCGGTAGATTTGTCCAATACGGCCTCCAATAGCATTACTTTCGATATTGAAAACCCTGAAAACCTTAAAGGGAAAATCACCCTAACCGATGCCCATTTGCAATATGACAACAACCTGTTTTTCAGCATCAATTTACCTGAAAAAATAAAAGTACTTTCCATTAACGAAGGGGAAGCGGGGTTTCTTCAGAAATTATTTGACAATGAAAAATATGCTTACAAACAGCAAAATTTCAACCAGTTAAATTATAGTGATTTGCCCTCACAAAACTTTGTGGTCCTGAACGAACTGAAACAAATCCCTAAATCATTGATTACGGCCTTGAAAGCCTTTGAGGAAAACGGAGGAAGTTTGTTGGTAATTCCTTCTAAAGAAGCTGAAATTAACACGTACAACAATTTATTGAACACCTTACAGATAGGACAGTTTCAACAATTAAGTACTTCTGAAAAGAAAATTACTAAAATCCATTTTTCGCATCCCTTATATGAGGAAGTTTTTGAAAAACAAGTAACCAATTTTCAATATCCCACAGTACAAAGCTTTTTTGAAATAACACACCAGGCTTCAAAAGTATTGGAGCTTGAGGATGGGAGCCCCTTCCTTCTTCAAAAGGGAAATAACTATATAGCGACAGCAGCTTTTAGTAGGGAAAATTCGAACTTCAAAAATTCACCACTTATTGTGCCTTCGCTTATAAATATGGCGCAGCAAAGCCTTCCTTTGCCCAATTTGTATTATGAAATTGGTCAAAACAACACATTTGCAGTGCCCGTTAAGCTTGGTCAAGACGAAATACTTACTGTAGAAGACAGCCTTTCGTCTTTTATTCCTTTACAGCAAACCAAAGCCAATAGTGTCGCCATAACGACCACCGAAGTCCCTACGTATGCTGGAAACTTTACTGTTAACAGGAAGGAAGACCGGTTGCAATTGGTTAGCTATAACAATCCTCGAAACGAAAGTAGATTACGATATTTAGACCCTAAAAACTGGGAAGGGACTACCTCCTATAATTCGGTTGAAAAAGTTTTTGAGGCCATAGCAAAATCGAATCATATCAACAGTTTATGGAAATGGTTTGTTATTTTTGCGGTATTGTTCCTTATTATTGAACTATGTATCCTAAAATTCTTTAAATGAAGCTCTTACTTAAATCCGCCGTCATTGTAGACCCTAGCAGCAAACATCACTTGAAGAAACGTGATATTCTTATTGAAAAAGGGATCATTAAAAAAATAGCTGCTTCTATTTCCGAAGAAAAGGCAAAAACTGTTTCCCTAAAAAACTTACATGTTTCCCAAGGTTGGTTCGATAGCAGCGTCTCTTTTGGAGAACCAGGTTTTGAGGAGCGCGAAACGCTGGAAAATGGTCTGCAGGTAGCTGCCAAAAGCGGATTTACCTCGGTAGCGATAAATGCGAATACGCAGCCTGTAACCGACTCAAAGTCTGATGTGAAGTTTTTGAAATCCAAAGTTCAACATAGTCCGGTCGATATCTATCCCATAGGGGCACTTACTGTAGGAAGTGATGGTACAGATTTAGCGGAATTGTTCGACATGCAAAACGAAGGTGCCGTAAGTTTTTACGACTACCAAAAGCCTATTGAGAATGCCAATCTGCTAAAAATTGCCCTACAGTATGTTCAAAATTTCAACGGATTGGTACAATCGTTTCCTTTGGAAAAATCAGTAGCCAAAAATGGAGTCGCTAATGAAGAAGTGAATGCTACCCAGCTGGGCTTAAAAGGGATTCCTGCCCTTTCTGAAGCACTTCAAATTACCCGGGATTTATACCTTTTGGAATATACGGGCGGAAGACTGCACATCCCAACCATTTCTACAGAACAATCGGTAAAGCTAATCAAAGATGCCAAAAAGAAAGGACTAAAGGTTAGTTGTAGCGTCAATGTGGCACATTTAGCACTCACCGATGACCTTTTGAAGGATTTTGACACTCATTACAAACTGCTTCCTCCCCTACGCACCGAAAAAGATCGAAAAGCACTGTTAAAAGCCTTAAAAGAGGGAGTTATCGACGGTGTTACCAGCGATCACAATCCCATAGATATAGAACACAAACGCACCGAGTTTGACCATGCCCTATTTGGGAGTATCGGATTGGAAAGTTGTTTTGGTGCATTAGCCAAGCATACCAACTTGGAAACAGCTGTAAAAGCCCTTACCAATTTAAAATCAGATTTTGGCATTGAGAATCCTTCCATTGCGGAAGGGGAAAAAGCCTGCCTTAGCCTGTTTAACCCAACAGAAACTTGGCAATTTCGAGGAACAGATATTCTTTCAGCTTCCAAAAATGCTGCCTTTTTGAATGAGTCCTTGCAAGGCAAAGCCTATGGAATTGTAAATAATGATCAACTTATCCTAAATGAAAAATCCTCCCGGTAAAATAAAGGCCATTGTTGCATACCTTACCTTTATTGGGCTTTTCATTGCCATTTCCATGAATCGTGACCCCAAAGAAGAGTTTGCGACTTGGCATATTAAAAATATGTTTGGCTTATTAATCCTACTTTTTGTATCGGTGGCACTTCAGCAGTATCGTATAGGCTTTTATGTGTATTATATAAGCTTGGCTCTATGGCTCTTCAGCCTTATTATGGCTATTGCAGGCAGAAAAGAAGGCGTCCCCTACTTAAGTGAAAAATTTCAACAGTGGTTTCCTTTTTTGGGCTAAAAGAGTATCTTTACTGTAATCACTAACCTTAAACATTGTATCATGACACAAACTGCCGACAACGGAAAAACCGTTGCAATTATTTCTTACCTTACCATTATTGGTTGGGTTATCGCCTACATAATGCACAATAATAACAAAACCGAGTTGGGAGCCTTTCACCTTCGCCAAATGTTGGGCTTAATCTTATTAGGTATTATCGTTTCCGTTTTAGCAAGGGTCATTGGGATTCCCATTTTAATATGGGTTTTACAGGTAGTCCTTTTGGTTCTATGGATTTTAGGTTTTGTTGGAGCCGTACAGGGAGAAAAAAAGTTAATTCCAGGAATTGGAGCGCAATTTCAAGAATGGTTTAAAGGAATTGGATAAACAACGAATTAACCGTATTTTTGAGATGCCGTAACTACTTACGGCATCTTTTTTATATGCTATGAAACAAAATTTATCCCTAGAACACCTGTACCGCGCTAGCTCCTTATCCAATAAAGCTCCCGCCATTATCATGTTACATGGCTACGGAAGCGATGAAAACGATTTATTTTCTTTCGCTTCGGAATTGCCTTCAGAATACGCTATTTTCTCTCTTAAAGCCCCACGGAAATTGATGCCGTATGGCAATGCTTGGTACGATATTCATTTTGATGCCCCAGATGGCAAATGGAGCGACAATGAACAAGCCATAGAATCTAGGGAATTGATTAGTAAGGTAATCGATGAGATCTTGGATGCCTATCCAGTTGATCCTAAAAAAATTACGCTTTTAGGCTTCAGTCAAGGAACCATATTAAGTTTTTCGGTAGCATTGAGTTATCCTGAAAAAGTAAAGAATGTGATTGGCTTAAGCGGATATATTAATCCAGATATTCTCAAGGAGAATTTTACTGAAAATGATTTCAGCAACCTACATATTTATAGTTCCCACGGAAGTGTAGATCAGGTTATTCCGGTGGATTGGGCCAGAAAAACAGCTCCTTTGCTAAAAGAATTAGGAATTGAGTGCCATTATTCCGAATTTCCGGTAGGCCATGGGGTCGCACCACAAAACTTTTACGAGTTGAAAGAATGGCTTTCAAACCATCATTAATTAGGATATAGCACTGATGCCACAGGAGTGATTTCTAGGTCTAGGTTTTCATTATAAAAATACTCAAGGATCATTTCCCCCCAATACGTACCGTCGCTAAAGTCGGCTAAAATCCAACGATGATTCAAAAACTTTATTTTATTGACCCGTAACTCCCCTTCCATACCTTCGTAAGGAATTAGAGGATTTCCTCCTTTTTCAAGGTTTTTGTCATAAATCATTTCTGAAATAATAGTTTGCACCGAATCGGATTCCAAGCCTAAGTTTTCCAAATAGGTCATGGCATTGTCATTTCCCTGAAGGGTAAAGTAGTTTAAATCGGCCACCCGATCGTTTAGCACTTCAATAGAATCTTGATAAACCGTAACCTTCTCTGTCAAGGAATTGATTTTGTTCTCTTGGGATTCGAAGATCGATTTTTCGTTCATGTATTGAAAGATGATGAACAATAATGCAAAGAAAAAAAGGTACATGAAAATGCGAGACTTCATAAGTGTATTTTTAAGGTGTCGTATGCTAAGTGAATATTTTCGGGGAGTTGGGCTTCTACCTCGTCATGAAATCCCAACAAATGACTAATATGGGTAAAATAGGCTTTTTTGGGCGCCAGCGCTTCTACCAAGGCCAAAGCTTCTTCTAAATTTAAATGTGAGGGATGCGGTTTTTCCCGAAGGGCATTAATGACCAAAACTTCCAACCCCTTCAATTTTTCCATTTCTGATGTAGGAATGGTTTTAACATCGGTCATGTAAGCAAAATCATCGATACGAAATCCCAAAACCGGAAGATTGGCATGCATCGCTCTAACAGGAATAACTTTTTTGCCCGAAATTGAAAAAATAGAATTTTCATCAATTTCAATTTCCTGTAACGTAGGTGCCCCAGGGTATTTATTTTCAATTTCAAAAACATAGGAAAAACGTTGCTTCAGAGCTTCAAATACACGCTTTTCCGCATAAAAAGAAATATCCCCTTGCCTAAAATAAAACGGCCGAATGTCATCCAGACCAATAATATGATCATTATGCTCATGGGTCAATAACACTCCGTTGAGGTGCCGTACTTCTTCCCGAAGCATTTGCTGCCTAAAGTCGGGGCCACAATCTATTACATAATTAAAATCCTCCCATTGCAAAAGTACCGATACCCGTAAACGTTTATCTTTTGGGTTGCTACTTAAACATACGGGATGCCGGCTTCCAATAATGGGGATTCCTTGCGAAGTTCCCGTTCCTAAAAATGTAACACTAAGGGTAGATTTCATTCACACAAAAATAACAGTATTTTTTTTGTTTACCTACGGTATTTGCTACCTTTGTAATGCTTACACACAATACATTGCTATGCCAGAAATCATTCCTGGGGATAAGAAGTTTGAAACCATCCCTTCCATTAAAGACAAGGCACTTAGGATCAACCTAAACGAAAATATTTATGGAACTTTTGCCGAAATTGGTGCAGGGCAGGAAACTGTAAGGAATTTTTTTAGAGCTGGAGGAGCTTCGGGAACCATCGCTAAAACCATGAGCGCATATGACAAAGACTTCAGCGATGCAATTTATGGTGTGGAACATGATGGTAGATATGTCACGGAAGCGCGGCTTAAAAGAATGCTTTCCCATGAAATTAAATTGATTGAAGAACGGATCGTAAGGGACAAGCACCCCAACAAAATGTTTTTCTCCTATGCCAATACCGTTGCTACTATCGATTTTGCCAAAAAGTATCTAGGGCATGGATGGGTTGGGATTCGCTTTCAAACCGATCCTACGGAAGAATACAGCGAAATTATTCTGCATATTCGCTTTAAAGAAAATGAAGCGGTATTACAACAGCAAACCCTTGGTACGCTTGGGGTTAATTTAATTTATGGAGCGTATTACAAACACGATCAACCTAAAAAGTTACTCCGTTACCTTTACGATCATATTGACCAAGATAAAATTGAAATAGATACCATCAATTTCTCGGGGCCGCGTTTTGAAAAGGTGGACAACCGTTTAATGAGTCTTCAGCTCATTAAAAATGGAATGACCGAAGCAGTTATTTTTGGGCCAGATGGAAATAATATCCTTCCTGCTCGTATTTTGTACAAGAAAAACATTCTTACCCTCCGCGGAAGCTTTCGCCCCGTGACTAAGGTAAATATGGATATGTTTCAAAATTCCTACGAATTGTTCTTGAAAGAGAATAAGGTAAGTGAAGAAAATACCATTGTTATTTTTGAAATCACGCTTTCCAATCTTCGTGCAGAAGGGGAAATAGACGAGCAAGACTTTATGGATCGGGCAAAATTGCTTTGTTCGTTAGGACAAACTGTAATGATATCCAACTTTCAGGAATACTACCGATTGGTAGAATATTTCTCCAATTATACCCGTAACCGTATGGGATTAACCATGGGGGTTAACAATCTAGTAGACATTTTTGACGAAAAATACTACCGCCATCTTAGTGGGGGTATTTTGGAGGCCTTCGGAAAGCTTTTCTTTAAAGACTTGAAAGTATACCTTTACCCTATGCTCAACCCAGAAACCGGAGAGCTCATTAATAGTGATAACCTGAAGGTTCACCCAAGAATGAAAGAATTGTATAAGTTCTTTAAATACAATGGTAAACTCATCGATATTAAGGATTACAATCCTGATATATTAGGTGTATTTTCAAGGGAAATCCTACGAAAAATAGAACAAGGGGAAGAAGGATGGGAAGATATGCTGCCAGAAGGAGTCTCAAATCTCATCAAAGAAAAAGAACTTTTCAATTATAACAAACCCTCCCAACCCGTTAGTTAATCAACAACTAGGCATTTTCCAGTATCTGGGCAGCGTGATCCTTGGTTTTCACCTTACTGATTACCCTTTCAACAACCCCTTTTTCGTCAATGATAAAAGTGGTTCGGTGGATTCCATCAAATTCCCGTCCCATAAATTTTTTGGGTCCCCATACCCCAAAGGCATTGATTACTTCTTTGTCTTCGTCGGCTAGTAAGGGATAAGGAAAATTAAATTTATTCCTGAAATTGCTTTGCTTTTTCTCACTATCTGCACTCACCCCCAAGATTTCATATCCTTCTTTCTGAAGTTCTGCATAATGGTCACTTAAATTGCAGGCTTCAGCAGTACATCCAGGGGTGTTGGCTTTAGGGTAAAAGAAAACGATCAGTTTTTTTCCTTTATAATCTGAAAGGGTAATGGTATTTCCATCTTGATCTTTTGCGGAGAAATTAGGGGCCTTATCCCCTTCTTTTAAGGTTTTCATTATGTATTTTTGTTTTTGAATAAAGTATATGTTTAATTTTAATACAGTAAAGTTACACAAAATGACACGACAGGAAAAGGCAGATTTTGTTATGGAAACGTTAAACCGCTTATACCCCGAAGTCCCGATTCCATTAGATTATAAAGACCCTTATACTTTATTGATTGCCGTATTGCTTTCCGCCCAAAGTACCGATGCTCGGGTAAATCAAATTACTCCCTTACTTTTTGAAGTTGCCGATAATCCCTACGATATGGTAAAACTTTCTGTAGAAGAAATTCGTGAAATCATAAAACCCGTAGGGTTGTCACCCATGAAAAGTAAAGGCATCTACGGACTTTCAAAAATATTAATAGAAAAATATGATGGCAACGTACCCCCTAGTTTTGAAGCCTTGGAAGCGCTACCTGCCGTAGGACACAAAACGGCTAGTGTAGTAATGTCACAGGCTTTTCACGTTCCTGCATTTCCGGTAGACACGCACATTCACAGATTAATGTATCGTTGGGGGTTAAGCACTGGAAAAAACGTAAATCAAACCGAAAAAGATGCCAAACGCATTTTCCCAATGGATAGCTGGAACCGTTTGCACCTGCAGATTATTTATTATGGACGGGAGTATTCCCCTGCTCGGGGTTGGAATTTGGAGAAGGACATCATTACCAGTGCTATTGGCAGGAAAAGTGTGATTAACGAATACCTTAGAAAGAAGAAATAATTTACCTTCTATCCCATATTACAGTACCCCCCGTGATTTTGTCTTCTTTGGTATAACCATACCATTTCCCGGAACATTGCTCACCCAAAGGATTCATTTTCAATATAATTACTCCAGATAGGGATACATAGTCCTTATTAGATTCATAAATAAAATTAAGAATAAGATTTTTGGAAAACTTTCCCGTTAAGGGATAATTCCCTTTTCCAGTATTGATTCCTTCCCCATAAATTTTCATCCCCCTAATTTTTTTTATCATTACAATATCTTCCAAATAAATTTCATCAATACCATCAATATACCAAGTTGCTTTCCAACATCCTTTAATACTTGGATATCCTAAGGATTTTCTTTTGAGTGCTGAAGATATGGTTGTTCCAAATATGGCTAACAATGCAGCTAATAAAGTCGCTCCCCCTCCAATTAAGGCAGCAATAATTTCAGAATCCATTATAATGGGTTTGGTTAGTATGTTGTACTAATTTAAAAAAGAAAGAGGAAATAAAAAAACCCCAGGAACAATCGCATCCTGGGGTTTTCCAAAGTTTAGTTTAGAAGTGCTTCAAACTTCAATTTATTATAATCTATAACACTTAAAGCCTTCGAATAATCCAGAAGAAACTGTATGGTTTCCTCCTTTGGAACTAAGTTTTTATTCACGCGTTCCGCACGTGAAGGTTCGGAGTACAATTTTGCCATAGAGCGTTATTTTTGGGTTAATGTTTTAAAATAACGTAGGCTTTTGTACTTTATTGTACTAATTTGTCAATATAATATTATGTTTCTCAATTACTTTGCGCAAATTAATGAGTGCATAGCGCATTCGTCCTAGAGCTGTATTAATACTTACCCCTGTTTGCTCACTAATTTCCTTAAAACTCATTTCCTTGTACATACGCATCATTAAAACCTCTTTTTGATCTTCAGGAAGTTCTTCAATCAACCTACGCACATCACTTTCCACTTGATCTTTAATCAACGCCTTCTCTGCATTAAGCGAACCGTCACTTAAAACGGAAAAAATATTGAAATCGTCTTTGTTTTCAAATTTTGGCATACGATTGTTTTTTCTGAAATGATCGATGACCAAATTATGGGCAATACGCATGACCCAAGGTAAAAACTTGCCTTCCTCATTGTAAGCCCCTCTTTTAAGGGTTTTTATAACTTTAATAAAGGTGTCTTGAAAAATATCTTCAGCTACGTCCTTATCGTAGACTTTAGAATAAATGAAACGAAAAATTCTTTCTTTGTGTCTTGTGATTAATTCACACAGTGCAGCTTCGTTACCATTCATGTAATCGCTTACTAAAAGCGCATCACAACTTGTGCTTTGTTTCATATCCATACTTTTAATAAATAAACAACTTGGTTACTTTTGGTTGTTTAGTAGAATGTTTATTTAAAAGTAATGGTATGCTATAGGCAACGAATTTTGTTTTGTTGTGGGTAAATATAACAACAAATATTTTTCAAATGCAAGAATTTGAACGATTTTTCTGAAAAATTAGTGTCTACTTGTATTTCGAGGTTCTACCAACTTTCATGAAAGATGCTGCTGCTTAAAGATTTCTTAATTCTAGTTTCTTTCCGATAACAGACTACTTTTTCTGCTTAGTAAATAGTATCTTTGCCCATTCAAAAATAGTCAAAGCTAAAGCAGATACATTTTGCCAGAAACCGCAATAGATACTAAAAAGAACATTCACATTCAGGGAGCAAAACTGCATAACCTGAAAAATATTTCGGTAGCAATTCCACGTAATAAATTAGTCGTTATTACAGGGCTCTCCGGAAGTGGAAAATCCAGTTTGGCTTTTGATACACTTTACGCAGAGGGACAACGTCGTTATGTGGAAAGCTTGTCCTCTTATGCAAGACAATTTCTGGGAAGGTTAAACAAACCGAAGGTCGATGCCATTAAAGGAATTGCTCCAGCCATCGCTATTGAACAGAAGGTGAATGCCACTAACCCCCGTTCTACCGTGGGTACTTCCACAGAAATATACGATTATCTAAAACTCCTATATACCCGTATTGGCAAAACGTATTCTCCCACTTCAGGTGCTATTGTAAAAAAGGATACCGTTACGGACGTTATTAACTATATTAAAGATTTCCCTGAAGGACAAAAATTATTACTCCTCGCCCCCATTCACTTAGAAGAAGGCAGAAGTATGAAAAGTAAATTACAGGCTTTGGCACAACAGGGATATGCTAGGGTGAAATTGGTGGATGAGGTGGTTCGAATAGATGAATTGAAAGGCACTTCTTTTCCGAAGGAAATGCAATTAGTGGTGGATCGTGTCATCACCAAAGACGATGAAGACTTTTACAACCGTTTGGCCGATGCTTCAGAAATGGCCTTTTTTGAAGGTAAAGGCGAATTATACGTGGAAAATCTTTCCGACGGAAAAATTAAGGAATTCAACAATCGGTTTGAAGCCGATGGAATTACCTTCTTGGAACCCAACGTGCACCTCTTCAGTTTTAACAACCCTTATGGAGCCTGCCCAAATTGTGAAGGCTATGGGGATGTGATTGGGATTGATGAGGATCTGGTGATTCCCAACACTGGGCTTTCCATTTATGAAAATGCCGTTTTCCCATGGCGCGGGGATAGCATGAGCTGGTATCGGGATACCTTGGTCAACAATGCATATAAATTCGACTTTCCCATCCATAAACCGTGGTTTGAACTCACAGAAGCACAGCAACAATTGGTTTGGGAGGGAAATCAATATTTTGAAGGACTTAATGATTTCTTTGCTTTTCTGGAATCGAAAAGTTATAAAATCCAAAATCGGGTATTACTTTCCCGTTACCGCGGAAAGACCAAATGTACCGTCTGTAAGGGCAAAAGGCTTCGCCCTGAAGCAGGCTATGTAAAAATTGGTGGTAAGGCCATTCAGGAACTGGTAGAATTGCCGCTTCACAAAGTGGCACATTTTTTTGAAACGCTTCAATTAGACGAATACGAACAACAGGTGGGGAAAAGATTGTTGCTTGAAATCAATAACCGACTTAAGTTTTTGATGGATGTAGGGCTAGAGTACCTTACCCTAAACCGTAAAAGCAATACCTTATCTGGAGGAGAATCGCAACGCATCAATCTAGCGACTTCCCTAGGGAGTAGTTTGGTGGGATCTATGTACATTTTGGATGAACCTAGCATTGGCTTGCACCCAAAAGACACCGAAAGGCTTATCGGGGTACTACGCTCCCTAAGGGATTTAGGAAATACCGTAGTGGTGGTAGAACATGATGAGGAAATTATGAAAGCGGCCGATGCAATTATCGATATTGGCCCCGAGGCAGGGACCTTTGGTGGAGAGGTCGTAGCTGAAGGGGACTTTGAAACCATTCTAAAAAGTGATTCCCTAACGGCCCAATACCTTAACGGGACCAAGGAAATTGAAGTCCCAAAGAAGCGAAGGACCGGAAAATCTGCTGTAGAAATTATAGGGGCCCGTCACAATAATTTGAAAAATATTAATGTTTCATTCCCCCTAGGCGTATTTACAGCAGTTACAGGAGTGTCTGGAAGTGGAAAAAGCACCTTGGTCAAAAAGATTCTTTATCCGGCACTACTGCGGGAAATTGGAGGCTATGGGGAAAAACCGGGACAGTTCACTGAGCTTAAAGGTAATTTTTCAAACATAAAAAGTATTGAGTTCATCGACCAAAACCCCATTGGCCGCTCTAGCCGATCCAATCCGGTTACTTACATCAAGGCCTATGATGATATCCGCAGTCTCTTTGCCTCTCAAAAACTGAGTGACATTCGCGGGTACCAACCCAAACACTTTAGTTTTAATGTAGACGGCGGAAGGTGCGAAACTTGTAAAGGGGAAGGCGAAGTAACCATTGAAATGCAGTTCATGGCCGATGTGCATTTGGAATGTGAAACCTGCGATGGAAAACGTTTTAAGAAAGAAGTGCTGGAAGTACAATTTCATGATAAGAATATTTTTGATGTGCTTTCAATGACGGTGGATGACGCCATTGCGTTCTTTGAATTGCACAATGAAAAGAAAATCGTGAACAAACTTCAGCCCCTCCAAGATGTTGGTTTGGGCTATGTACAGCTAGGGCAAAGCTCCTCTACCCTTTCAGGCGGGGAAGCACAACGGATTAAACTGGCTTCCTTCCTTGTAAAAGGAGACACTAAGGACAAAGCACTTTTCATTTTTGATGAACCTACCACAGGCTTACACTTTCACGATATTCAGAAATTATTAGCTTCTTTCTACGCACTTTTGGATAAAGGCCATACCGTAATTGTAGTAGAACACAATATGGACCTCATTAAATGTGCAGACCATATTATCGATCTAGGGCCCGAAGGTGGAGAAAAAGGGGGTGAAGTGGTAGCACAGGGCACTCCCGAAGAAGTCGTAAACAACACAAAGTCTTTCACTGCAGAATATCTCAAGGAAAAAATCTAAAACCGCTTATTTATATTTTTTGGCACGCTGTTTGATTTATTCTTTACAGTTGCACTTTCATAAAGTTGTAACATCGTAAAACATAAATTTTACATAGTTTTTTGGTTGGTTAGTTTTTTTTGAAAGCCCGTCGTCCCTTAAAAGTGTTCGGCGGGTTTTCTCTTTAATTTAATTAACAAAACAGCACAACTATCTAACTATCAAATAGTTAAATTTTTGGCACGGTCGTTGGTTATTTAAAAGTGTTCACAACCACCAAAGTGAATTAAGTTGAACCTACCTGATTCCAGGTTTTAAAATTGAAGATTATGAAAAAAGTAACAGCACTCGTACTAGGAATTTTCGCCTTCGTGTTCTCAGTGAACGCGGCTAGTGAAAAAAGTAATGAATACTCCTCCTACCGCTATGATGGTAATTCCTATATTTTTGTAGAAGGAGGCGTTGAGTTTTCGGTATTTCCCGATGGTCAATTCGACTTTGTATACCTAGGTACAACTCAAGGCAACAATGTAAATGTAAACATCAATACCCCTGGTGTTAGTATTTCCTACAACTCGGGTTATAATTACGACGCCTTTGTACAGTATGACGATTACGGTGCTGTAATTCAGGTAGAGGATGTTCCTATTTATTATGACGAATTTGGACGTATTGCCCAAGCCGGAAGTGTTGAGATTCGTTATACCAACAGACGTATTGTTAGAGTAGGTGGTTTACACGTCTATTACAACAGCTATGGATACTTTTCACACTGTACCGGTTTTATCAGTCCGTTTTATAGAACGTATGTATATCGCCCATGGCATGTTTACTATGCAAGACCTATCTATTCTCACTGTATCGTTTACGATTATCCGTACCGTAGGTATTATTCACCTGTAAGATATAGTTATGCCTACCATAGAACTCATTACCATAGAGGATATCGAAACTACAGCAACAGTCGCAGGGAGTTTTACCGTCCTGGTAGCCGGGTGCATTATAAAAATGGAAGAACGGCCGTAAACCGGGACTACAATCCCAACAGAAGAAATACCGCCGTTAGTAGCAGAAATACGAACTCTACAAGAAACAGTATCGCCAGAAACGATAATAGCACAAGAGTTAATAAAGGTAATGTAACTCGTAACAATAACTCGTCAAGAGTAAATAGAAAAAGTACAACAAACAATAATTCCCGTAAAACTATCACAAGGAATACAAACCGAAATAATAATAAGGTGACTTCCTCAAATAGAAATACAAGGGTTAATAGAAGTACCAATAGCACTAGAAACACAAATATTAAACGCGGTAATGTATCTAGATCTACAAATAAAAGCAACCGTTCCAACAAAACGGTCACTCAAAGAAACTCTAGTTCCAATAGAGGAACAAATGTAAAGCGAAGTTCTTCCAACAGAGGTTCCCGAGGGAACATGAGCAGAAATACCAATTCTAGCTCTCGAAACTCCAAAGGAACTACCTCAAGAAGAGGTCGTGGATAAAGATTTTTTGGTTGGTTAGTGAGAAACCCCCGGCAAAGCATCATTGCTTTGCGGGGGTTTCGCTTTTTAAGAAAGTCTCTTGATTAATTGGGCATACTTCTCAGTAAGCGCCTTCCTATGGTATTGCTCTATCGCAACCGAAAGATTTTCGAGAGCATTGTCTTGATAGTTTTGATAATGCTGAATAAGCTGTTCTTTCAACTTTTCCTTATCCGAATAGCCAAAGAACACTCCCGCTCCCACATCCTCTAAAATAGGTTCTATATCGCTCCCTTCCGGACCAATGGCCAAAATAGGACGCTTAGCCCTAAGGTATTCAAATAATTTGCCCGGGAGAATGACTTGGGTTTCCGCTTTATTCATTTCCACCAACAATAATACTTGAGCCTTATGTTGGTATTGTTGCGCTTCTTGATGGGAAACATAGCCTGGAAGTTCCAATTTTTCTGAAAGCCCTACACTTGCAATCGTGTCTTTTACTTCTTTAGACACAAGCCCTACTAATTTAATGACTAAATCTTCCTTAAATTGGGCGTTTTCCAAACATATTTCCGAAAGGGTTTCCCACAACAACTTGGGATTACGGTTGCTTAGTAAAGAGCCTATATGCACTAAGCTGAACTTTTCATCTCTATTTATTTTTTCATCAAGTGAAATGGTATCGAAACCATTTGTAATAAGTGCTACAGGACGGTTGGTCATCTTTTGAAAATCCCTTTGAGTACTCGGACTCGTTACTACAATGGTATCTGCAGATTGTAATACTTCACGCTCCATTCTTTTGTGCTTCTTTTGAGCACTTTTTGTCAATCGTAAAGACTTATGGTAATGAATGGTGGTCCAAGGATCCCTAAAATCGGCAATCCACCGAATGCCAAGATTTTCTTTCAATTGCATCCCGATTAAGTGTAAGCTATGGGGAGGCCCTGTAGTAATTACCGTTTCTATATCTTTATTTTCGGTTAAATAATTTTTCAGAAAAGCTACGGAAGGACGTACCCAACCTACCCTAGCATCTGGAATAAATAAATTTCCTCTCGCAAAAAGCATCAATTTTTCTAATGCTGAAGGATTTTTTTCTTCAATAATCCCGCTGCTCATCTTCTGGGTTTTCTTTTTCGAAAACAGCTGCGCATATTTGTAGGGTTCCCTAATTTTTTTCTGAAGGACTTCCAACCCTTTTGGGATTTCTTCTGAAAGGCTTGTATCGGTTACTGGATAATTTGGGTTTTTAGGAATGTATAGTACAGGCTCTACTCCAAAATCACGAAAGTATTTCACAAACTTCAACCAGCGTTGTACGCCTGGACCTCCAGCTGGTGGCCAATAGTAACAGATAATGAGTACCCGTTTCATCCTAGGAAGTTGTTTGATTCTTTCGTTGTTTCCAGATAAAAAACAAGCCCGTTACAGCAACCAGGATTAGAATGATGAAGCTTATAAGACTGTAGGTACTTCCCGTAGAAATTACCTGTGGTTCAAACTTAAAATCAATGGTATGTATTCCCGCGGGGATAACCATGGCTCGAAGTACATAGTTAGCCCTAAAATATTCTGCAGGTTTTCCATCGATATAGGCATTCCATCCTTTGGGGTAATACATTTCAGAAAACACCGCTAACTGATCGGTTTGCGTGGCTGTTTCATACACCAAATGATTAGGCTCATGACGTGTTATATCAATACTAGCAGTACTATCCCTTGAAATGTTCTGAGTAGGAAGCTTCTCTAGGAAGTCGGCCCGTATCACAGCTGTTTTTTGGGTATCCAAACTGTCGAGCAATAAAATTTCTTCGTTGGTATTATTGGCAGGCAATACATTTTCCACAAACCAAGCGGCCCCATTATTATAGGGATTTTTCTGAGCGTATACATTTCCTTCCTTATCAGGTACCAAAATATATTTCACATTCAGCATACTTAATATTTCAATATTTCCACCATCAATATAAAAATCGTACAAGTCTTGCATTCTACCAGGTTTGGCTGCGTGATACCCCCCCAAAGCATTATGGAAATAACTTGCCCTTCCGCT
>CEQG01016371.1_pt1 | contig 155298 bp, 154 predicted proteins | sample 350301 | NCBI WGS metagenome assembly CEQG01 (sample SAMEA2621242, study PRJEB7988) | marine metagenome | isolation source: saline water (ENVO:00002010), including | reverse complement strand
AGCTGAACGTAGAGCAGCTGCCCGAGCCACAACTGGAAGGCGGTACCATATGTGTGGACTTTGACACCAACGAAGTGCTCAGCCCGCTGGTACTGGACACAGGCTTAGACGCTACCCATACCTTCATCTGGTATAAAGACGGCCAGGTAATAGCCGGCGCGACAGAGCCAACCTATATAGCCACCGAGGCCGGCAGCTATACCGTAGAAGCCATCAACGCCTTCGGCTGTATCAGCGACCCGATAGCACCGGTAACTGTAGAAAGGAGCGGCCCTGCCAGCCTTGCCCTGAGCAGCTACACCGTGAGCGGCGCCTTCAGCGATGAGCAGACCATCACCATCACCACCGACGGTTATGGCGAGTACGAATACCAGCTGGATTACGGCCCATGGCAGGACAGCAACGTGTTCACCAACGTATCACCGGGGCTGCATGAAGTACACATCAGGGACAAAGGCGCGTGTGCGGAGTACACCATCACCCTGAGCGATGTAAGCATCATCGACTACCCGAGGTTCTTTACCCCTAACGGAGACGGATACCACGACTACTGGAACATCTACGGGCTGAACGGACAGGGCGATGCGCTTATCTACATCTTTGACCGCTACGGCAAGCTCATCAAGCAGATCAGCTCGCAGAGCAGGGGATGGGACGGAACCTTCAATGGCAGCCCGCTACCGGCAGACGACTACTGGTTTAGTGTAACCTATAAAGAGTTTGTAACCCGCATGGTAGCCTTAAGAGACGCGAACGGCCAGATCGTAAGGGATCCTGATACCAACGAACCGATGATGGTAGAAGACACCGTAGAACTTCCATTCGAGTTCAAGGCGCACTTCTCGCTTAAACGATAATTGCAGATTTACATATAAAATTCTGCCAGCAATGGCAGCATTTTTTTAATTATATTAGCATTAAATTACCAACCTAACGCAAAAATTTATATATTTGACCGCTATGCAAAAAAAAGGCAATAAAATATAGCTGTACTGAGTTATGGTATTGTAAACGAGAGGGGATACAGATTATAACAGTGCCTTTTGGTCAGATAAAAAAGGAAGCGCATTTCTCATTAAACGATAAGGTCAACATGAATTTTAAAAAGTTTTACTTAATTTTTGGATTGTTTGCAGCACAGCTGTCTTTTTCTCAGGAGGGTATTGCTGTTTATTCAGACTATCTTTCTGATAACTATTATCTCATCCATCCATCAATGGCAGGTGCGGCAAATTGTGCTAAAATAAGGCTTACAGCACGCCAGCAGTGGTTTGGCCAGGATGATGCGCCGCAGCTTCAGACGCTTAGCTTTAACGGTAGCGTAGGGGAGCAGTCCGGTATTGGTATCATAGCTTTCAATGACAAGAACGGATACCATTCTCAAACCGGTGCAAAGGCAACTTATGCCCACCACATCAGGTTTTCGAGGAGCGATTATGACCTTAATATGCTTTCTTTCGGTTTAAGTGCAGGGCTTGTAGAGAGCCGACTTGATGAGACTGAATTTGGCCCTGAGTTTGACCCTATCATAGACGGTGGGATGCAACAAAAAGACTCATACTTTAATATAGATATAGGTGCTTCTTATCACTATCTTGATTTTTATGCACACTTTACAGCTAAGAACGTTATAGCAAGTAAAAGGGACCTTTATACAGATATTGAGAGTGATAACCTTAAAAAATACCTTCTTAGTGTAGGTTATGTTTTTGGTTATGAAGATGCTTTACAATGGGAACCATCTATAATGCTGCAGGCTGTAGATGAGACTAAAGAAAGAACGATAGATGTTAACCTTAAAGTTTATAAGGAGCTTGACTTTGGTAGGCTTTGGGGCGGGCTTTCATACAGAAGGAGCCTTGAAGGTGCCCAGTATGTAGATAACGATGGCGGATCTGTAGACCAAAGGCTTCAGTACTTTACCCCGATAATCGGTGTAAATTACAAAAACTTTATGTTTGCTTATACTTACTCTTACCTAACAGGAGATGTAAGGTTTGATAACAGCGGATTCCACCAGATAACATTAGGTATTAACCTATTCTGTAAAAGAGAAAAATACGACTGTAATTGTCCTGCAGTTAATTAATTATAAAGTAATATTATTAGTTCTGTCCCGGTATTTTATCGGGACAATTTTTTTGTAGTATGGTTATAAAAGAAGTAAACGGAAAATATCCGCAGATACCTGAAGATTGCTTTGTTGCCGAAAATGCAACGATAATAGGGGATGTTACAATAGGAAGCCAGTGCAGTATATGGTATAATGCCGTTGTGCGTGGCGATGTACATTATATAAAAATTGGTAATAAGGTTAATGTTCAGGACGGGGCAGTAATTCATTGCACCTACCAAAAACACCCCACAGAGATTGGTAACAATGTTTCTATTGGGCATAACGCAATTGTGCACGGATGCAAGGTTAATGATAATGTGCTCATCGGGATGGGCGCAATAGTTATGGATAACTGTGTAATAGGAAGTAACTCTATAATTGCTGCCGGGGCAGTTGTAACTCAAAATACAGTTGTAGAGCCGGGGTCTATTTATGCAGGTGTTCCAGCAAAAAAAGTTAAGGAAATAAATGAGTCTGATTTTGCAGGGGAGATTGAGCGTATTTCCAACAATTACGTGATGTACTCCTCCTGGGTTAAATAAAGCTCTCTAAGCGGTTAAAAATCGCTTTCATTAACTATGTAGCTGCTGCCGATTATCATCTGTAAAACGGCAGGACTTGCATTTGTGTAAAACACTTGCTTTGCATTATTATTATCCTTATTAATAAGGCTGTTTTTCTCTAATATTTTTTTTGTCTGCCTTGCCACTGCTTCTCCCGAATCTATTATCTTAACATGTGTAGGTAATATTTTTTTTATCTGGGGTATAAGGTAAGGGTAGTGGCTACACCCTAAAACAAGGCAGTCTATATTAGCCTCGATCATTGGCTTGAGGTATTGTTCTAAAAGAGCATCAAGCTCAGCAGAACCCAGCTTACCCTCTTCTATTAGCTGAACAAGCCCAAAGCCCACCTGCTCCATTATTTTTATATCCTGCAGCCCTGCAACAGTTTTATGGAAAAGTTCGCTGTTAAGCGTTCCTTTTGTTGCGAGAATGCCTACCGTGCCTGTTTTGGTTTGCAGCGCGGCCGGTTTAATGGCAGGCTCTATGCCAATAAACGGAATGCTGTACTTTTCCCTTAGCTCTTTAATGGCATTTGTTGTAGCAGTATTACAGGCCACTACTATCAGCTTGCAGTTTTGCCCCAGTAAAAATTCGGTGTTCTTTATACTGAGGTGCAGTATCTCTTCTTTGGATTTTTGCCCGTATGGTGCATTTTTACTGTCAGCGAGATATATGGTATCTTCATTTGGCAGCAGGTTATTGATTTCCCTCCATATTGAAGTGCCGCCAATACCTGAGTCGAATAAGCCAATAGGATTTTTACTGCTGTCCATAAAACAAAAATAAATAAAAAAACGGCTCAGTTATGAGCCGTTCACTTTTATGCGTTTTTATTTCAGATTAAAAACCAAGTTCTTTTTTTACATCTGCAATAAGGTCCGGACCGTCAGCAACGATAACGCCGCTTCCTACAGTAGAATCTAACACGTACTGGTATCCTTTTGCTTTTGCCACTTTTTGTATAGCATTTTTAGCTTTCTCAAGAATTGGCTTTAGTATCTCTTCTCTTTTTTTCTGCATTTCTTTAGTAGCATTTTGCTGGTACTGCTGAATCCTTGCACCCATTTCCTGAACTTCCTGCGTGCGGGTTTCGTTTATAGCATCGCTAACAGTTGCAGCTTCCTGATCATACTTTTTAATTTTTGCCTGATATTCCTCTACCATAGCCCTGTACTCTGTATCAAAAGTTTTTCCGTAGTTCTCAAGCTGGGTATTAGCGGCTTTCATCTCAGGCATGGCAGTCATAAGCTCTTCTACATTTATATGTGCTACTTTAGCCTGTGCCGATACCGTTTGGCTCATTCCAACAAAAAGTACTGCGGCAATTAATAAAGATTTCAGATGTTTCATCATTTTAGGTATTTAATTAATTTTTGTTTTTAGTTTCTTATTCTTCGTCGTCTGTACTGTCCGGGTTGTCTGTTGCCGGTGCAGCCTCGTTCGTATTTTTATTTTTTTCTTCTTCGCGTGCTTTTCTTGCAGCCTCCCTGTCATCTATGGCTTTCTGCCTTTTTTCAAGAGCAGCTTTTCTTCGTTCATCAATAACACGCTGGCGTTCTGCCCTTGCATCCTGAGCTGCGTTTTGTTTATTAACTTCTTCCGCTGTGCCTTCTTCAGGGGTTTCGGTGGCAGTTGTTTTTACACTTTTGCCGTTATCTCTCGGTACCGGTTGTGCCGTGTTGCTTTTAGGAATAGGGGTTGCTGCGGCTGGGCGGTTTTCATCAGTAGGGGTGGCGTCATCTTCAGTATCAGTGTTGTTTGTAGCAGGCGTTTCTGTAGTGCCTCCGTTACGTGAATTGCGCTTTGCCTCCCTTTCATCAATCATACGCTGGCGCCTTTCTTCATACTCCTTGCGTTTAGCTTCCCTGGCTGCTTCACGCTCCTGCTGTGCTTTTTCCCTTAGCTCCTGCCTTTCTTCCAGTTTCTTCTGGCGTTCCTGGTAAGCCGGGTCAGCCTCTAAGTCTTCCTGAGCATCCTGCTCTTCCAGCTTTTTAAGCTCTTTATTGCTTAGCTGCTCCTGCCTTGCTGTCCTGGTAAGCCTGCGTACCACAAGGTCGCTTATGTCATGCCTCTTGGCAGAAAACAGCATTGTGAGGTCGCTCGATTTATCAAAAACAAAGTCGTAATTCCTTGCTTCAGCCAAATCCTGGATAATATTGAAGACCTGATCCTGTATCGGTTTTACCAGTACCGACTTTTGCGTCATTAAATCGCCGGTTGGGCCAAAACGCTTCATCTGGTAATCCAGCAGTTCTTTTTCCTGAAATGCTATTTCCTCCTCACGCTCTTCTATAAGCTCTTTGGTTAAAAGGGCTTTTTCGGTAGCAAGGCTTTCTTTCAGTTTATTGATTTCATTTCTTTTAGTTTCAATATCCTGTTTCCATTTTTGCGCCCTTTGCTCCATTTGGTTTTTAGCCTCGGCATAGTCAGGCACTTTATCAAGGATATACTCCATGTCTATATAGGCGATTTTTAATCCCCTTTGTGCCGTTGCCGTTAATGCCGCCAAAGCTGTGAAAAGTACTAAAAATATTTTTTTCATAACTGTACTGTTACCTATTAGAAAATATCATGCCAGTTTTTTAGAACTGTTGGCCGATGATAAAATGCGTTTCCCATCCGTTCTTCTGCGTTGAGCCCGGCAGCGGGTCGAAACCATGCCCGAAGTCTATACCAAGCAAACCAAATGCAGGCATAAACACCCTTAAACCGAAACCAGCCGAACGCTTAAGTACAAACGGGTTATATTCTGTAAAATTGTCATAAGATGCACCCGCTTCGGCAAAAGTAAGCACATATATCTGTGCCTGCTGTTTAAGCGATACAGGGTAGCGAAGCTCTAACGAGAACTTATTATATATTGTTCCTCCGTATATAGACGATAATGCCTGGTTAGGATAACCTCTTAACTGTATAACCTCACGGCCATCAAGGGCAAAGTTAGCAAGGCCGTCACCACCAAGGTAGAACCTCTCGAACGGTACCAGTCCCCTGTCGCTGTTATAGGCTCCCATGAAACCGAATTCAGCAAGAGAACGGAGTACTAATTTATTATATATTCTTGTATACCAGTCACCTTTAAACTTAATTTTATAGTACTCAAGTACATTAAATCGTTTCTGGTCAACTTTTGCAGGGTCTGCAGCGGCAGATTCAACCGATGGCGCACGAAGCGGTGTAGGGTTGTTAGCCGAAGGCACTTCCTGTACATAATCGCCCGGGTTTACAAAATCTCCGTTCGCATCCTGGTAGGTATTACCCTGATAAATGTATTTGTATTCCGGAAGGTTCTTCAGGTTGGCATAATCTACATTGTTGAATAGTGAGTATGGAGGGGTTGCCCTTACACTTACGCTAAATAGTGAACCATAAGTAGGGTAGATAAGGCTGTTACCCCTGTTATCCCTGCTTAGTTCTACAGTATAGGCAAAGTTGCGCGATACACCATCACCAAATGTAAACAGGCCATTGTTATAGTTGTTAAGGTCATAGTACTGGAAGGTAAGCGAGTGCGATAGGGTAACCCTGTCGGCCAATCCGCTAAGCCTTTTTGCAAGCCCCAGCGTTATAGACGATATAGTAAAGCTTTGCGACCTGTCAACATCTCTTGTCTGGAAGTTATACAAGAACTGCCTGCTGTGTGAAAGCGAGCTGAAAAGCTGAACCGGTTTTTTACCGCCAAGCCAAGGCTCTGTAAACGAGAAGCTGTAGGTTTGGAAGTAAGTACTGCCCTGAGCCCTTAGCGACAGCTTTTGCCCGTCGCCCATTGGTATTGGCTGATATGCTTTTTTATTGAATATATTCCGTATGGAGAAGTTATTGAACGACAAGCCCAGCGTACCTATAAAGCCACCGCCGCCATAGCCACCCTGAAGCTCTATCTGGCTTGAGCCTTTTTCGGTAACGTGCCATTCTACATCAACAGTACCGGTAGAAGGGTCTGCATTTTTAATTTCCGGCCTTATCGTTTCAGGGTCAAAGAAGCCCATAGTACCAAGGTTTCTTACTGTATTAACCACTTCTTCCTTATTCCATCTCTGGCCCGGCCTGGTGCTTAATTCGCGGTAAATAACCCTGTCATTCGTCCTGTCGTTACCTACAACGGTAATATTATTAAAGTAGGCAATAGGGCCTTCGCTAATCCTTATTTCAAAGTCTATCGTATCATTATAGGTACGCACTTCTACAGCATTAATCTGAGAAAACAGGTAACCATTATTCTGGTATTCATTTGTAATATCCTGTCCGTCCGGCCTGTCTTTGTCTGCAATCCTTTTTTGCAGCAGCACCCCATTATATACATCACCTTTTTTGATGCCCAATATGCTGCTTAGCTCCTGGTTGGTGTAAACGGAATTACCTAAAAATTTAATATCGCCAAAGTAGTATTTGCGCCCTTCTTCTACGGTAATGTCTATCGCTACCGTATTGCTCTTAGGATTATAAACCACAGTATCGGAGATAACACGCGCATCACGGAAACCTTTCTCTTTGTATTTATCAACAAGGTTGGTTAAATCCTCTTTATACTTTTCACCAATAAATTTAGATGGCTTAAAGATGCGTATCGGGTTCAGGAAGCTTTTCTCCTTAGTCTTCTTCAGTGCTTTCTTAACCTGTCGGTCGCTAAGCTGCTCATTACCATGAATGGCGATGTCGGAGATACGCACTTTCCTGCCACGGTCAATGGTTATAAGCATATTAACGGCATTGGTAGTATCTGCCGGGGTAAGGTTTATATTGGCCTTAGCGCTGTAATAGCCATCTTTTTTATACTTGTTCTCAATATAGTTTTTAGTATTGGTAACAAGGTTTTCGTTTACATACTTTCCTTTAGTAAGCTGGGTATCTTTAATAAGGCTTTCCTGTTTGCCTTTTTTAACGCCCCTTATCTTTACCTCATTAAGCTTAGGCAGTTCTTTTACAACAAGGTCAAGGTAAAGGCTGTCGCCTTCAACCCTGTCCGCATAAAAGTTTACATCGCTGAACAGGCCCAGTTCCCAAAGCCTTTTTATGGCGTTACTTATCTCTTCGCCGGGTATGCGGATTGTCTGGCCTTTTCTGAGCTCAGTAAATAATATTATGTTTTGTGGGTTATAAGTAAAGTCCCCCGAAACAGTAAGGTCGGCAATTATATAATCTTTTCCGGGCTCCAGTCCTTCTGTTTCCTGCGCTGTAGCAGTATAACTAAGAGCTGATATAATAAAGCTGAAAAGCAGGAATATGCTTTTTTTAAACATTAACTTATTGTATTTGTTCACTGGTTTTTCCAAATCTGCGTTCTCTTTTCTGGTAACTGATAATTGCTTCATGTAAATCTTTTTCCCTGAAATCGGGCCATAAAACATCTGTAAAATAAAACTCTGCATACGCTATCTGCCAAAGCAGAAAGTTGCTTATGCGTTGCTCTCCGCTGGTGCGTATCACAAGGTCTACATCCGGCAGGCTGTGTGTGTACAGGTGATTATTAATGGTAGATTCATTTATGTCTTCTGCTGCAAGTGTGTTGTCTTTAACTTTTTCGCTTATTGCTTTTACAGCCGAAATAATCTCTTCCCTCGAACCATAGCTAAGGGCAAGGGTAAGCGTCATTCGGTTGTTGTTTTTTGTAAGCTCTGTAACCTCTGCAAGCTGTTTTCTTGCCGAGTCGGGTAACTGGCTGGTGTTGCCAATGGTAATGAGCCTGATGTTGTTTTCCTGAAGGGTAGGCAGCTCTTTTTTAAGCGAACTTACCAACAGCTTCATTAGGGTATCTACCTCCATTTTGGGGCGGTTCCAGTTTTCGGTAGAAAATGCATAAAGCGTTAGGTTTGCTATACCAAGCCTTGCGCATGATTCTACTGTTTCGCGTACCGCTTTAGTACCGTTTTCGTGCCCGAAAACCCGCAGCATTCCCTTTTGCTTTGCCCAACGCCCGTTACCGTCCATTATTATGGCAAGGTGTTTAGGCAGGTTTTCGGTATTTATAGTAGGTTGGTTCATAATTAGTTTGCGCAGTAGCAGGGTTTATTGCCAAAGGTATAAGTTAGCGTTAACCCGGTAAAAACATACCAGTCGTTACTCTCAAGGTCGCCAAAGCTAAACTGGGGGTAATCACTGTGGTTACTACCGTCAAGGTTATCCGAAAATGTATATCGTGCTCCCACTTCAAATCCTATAACAAAACCATCTATAAAATTAGTTTTAAGGCCTACTACCATTGGTATTGCCACCCCTCCTTTAGAGTCCTGCGTGTTAACCCTGCCATTTGGTTCTATATATTTTTCGTCATACCAAAAATAGCTAAGGCCACTATATACATAAGGCGTTAGCTTTGGCTCGGTTTCGTGCAGGTTAAACTCAAAAAAATTAAATTCAAGCCCTAAAGATAATTCTTTTATGGTATTCTCAAATTCAAAATCGCGTTGCACCCTTCCCGGAGAGTCGGCGTCAGCATCATTAGCGCTTATGTTGGCATAGGTGAATGATGCCCTCCAGGAGTGCCTCGGGCTGCGGTTCCATTTATACATTACCCCCAGCGCAGGCTCTTTGGGCGCAATGTAATCAGTAGGGCCCACGTCGCCAATGTAGTTACTGCCACCCGCAAAAACACCAACTTCGTGTATCTGCGCATGGGTACCCACAGCGGTTAAGGTTAGTAATGTTATAAAAAGTATCCGGATCATCATTTTAAAATTGGGTGCAAATATAACAATATAGATTTCTAAAACCCCTTACATTAATCATTTTACGCATTGCATCTGCACATTTTGGCAAATAACACAGTCTTGAAAACGGAAGAACAGCCGGTGTAGTATGCAGGGGCTGTAAAAATGTTAGGCTTAATTTCTTTTATCTTCGCCCCAAAGCAGTTTTTTGCGGAGCGTATCTAAAAACTTTTCCTGCGGAAACTCAACAAGGTTAATGTTAAAGTCGGTTTTGCGGATGCGCAGCGTTGTTTCTACATCTATAGAAATTATTCGCGAGTCAAGCGAAACGAGGTGCTGCTCTTCACGGCTCGATACTTTCAGCTCTATAAAAGTATCATCCGGTATTACCAGTGGCCGCGCATTAAGGTTATGCGGCGCTATAGGGGTAATAACAAGGCTGTTGACTTCAGGTGTTAGTATTGGTCCGCCACAACTCAGTGAATAGCCTGTAGAGCCTGTTGGGGTAGATATGATAAGGCCATCAGCCCAATACGAATTAAGGTAATCACCGTTTAGGCATGTTTCTATGGTAATCATAGAGGTGGTATCTTTACGGCTAACGGTCACCTCATTCAGTGCATAATCAAGGTCTTCGAGGGTTTTGTCTTTACCGTCATAGTCAAGGGTTAAAAGCGTGCGGCTCGAAATTTTATATTTCCCCTCAAAAATTAGCGGAAGCAGGTCTTCTATATGTTCCTGCTGTACGGTTGCCAAAAAGCCGAGCCTGCCTGCATTTATGCCCAGTATCGGGATGTTCTTGTCGCGTACATAAGTGGCAGCCCGTAACATGGTGCCGTCGCCCCCAATGCTGATAAACATATTGTAGCCCTCAAGCTCTTTGTGAGAACCGAACACCGGGAAATCTTCGCTTAAAAGGTTATTTTCTTTAAGCACATCATAAAAATTGCTTTCAAAGGCAACCTGTGGTTTGTAATAGCCGAAAACCGTCAGTACTTTGGCAATTATTTCTTCGGTATTTTCCTTGTAATATTGTCCGTAAACAGCAATTTTCATGCGGGCTTGTTATATGTTCAGGTATTTATCCAGGTAATCGCTGCGGTCTTTCAGGGTGTTCAGGTAAGTGTCTTCCTGGTGCTCTGATATAATTTCATAATTATACCTGCGGAAAGTCTGTAATATATCACTCATACCGCCAAGGCTTATCTTTAAGGTAATCTGCACTTTTTCAGTATTCGCTTCAGATATAAAGAGCCCCAACAGCCTGCCGTTGTTGCTTTCCACTATCTGTGCCACCTGGCTCATGCTGTAGTCTATAAGGTTCTTTTCTACCACTATAATGCCGCCCTCTTCTTTTAAAAATGGCGTTTCATGGAAGAAAGTAATAATATCGTTTATTTCATAATAACCAAGATAGTTGTTATCCTTATCCAGCACGGGCAGCAGGTTAGTTTCATTTTTGGCAAATTCGCCAAGCACATCAAGCCACACTGTGGTATTGCGCACAAAGAAACGGTCGAAAGAGTAGCGGTTGTCGCCCACTGCCTTTTCTATATCCATGAGCTCGGTATCTTCGGCACCTGCACTGCCTACATATATGCCATCTTCCAGCACCGGGAAGTGCGAAAAAGGATATTCGGCAAACAGGTCCTGTGCGTCTGCAACAGAATCTGTAGTACGTAATGGTTTTACATCATTATTGATAAAATCTGTAATATCAATCATTAGCGTAGAATATTTTATTTATGCAAAATAATCAAAATAGAGAGATATTCTGCCTTTTTAAGTTTGTATTTTTGTGTAGAAAAATACATTTAACAAAGATATGGCAAAACTAAGTGTAAACATAAATAAAATAGCAACCCTGCGTAATTCACGCGGGGGCAACGTGCCGGACCTGCTTAAAGTGGCTGCCGATGTACAGAAGTTTGGTGCGCAGGGCGTAACCATACACCCGCGCCCCGATGAGCGCCACATCCGTTACCAGGATGCGCGCGACCTTGTGCCGGTGGTACACACCGAATATAATATAGAAGGTAACCCGGTGCGAAAGTTTATAGACCTGGTGCTTGAAGTTAAGCCCACACAGGTAACCCTTGTGCCCGATGCCGATGATGCCATAACATCTAACGCGGGGTGGGATACCATTAAGCATAAAAGCTTTTTGCAGGAAGTAATACAGGAGTTTAAAAGCAACGGCATACGCACCTCTATTTTTGTTGACCCTGTTCCTGATATGGTTGAGGGCGCGAAAGAAACTGGAACCGACAGGATAGAGCTTTATACCGAATCTTTTGCGCACCAGTACGGGCTCGGCAATAAAAATGGCATTGAGCCGTATGTAGAAGCTGCAAATGTGGCTAACAGCCTGGGGCTGGGCATTAATGCAGGGCACGACCTTAGCCTTGATAATATAAAATTCTTTAAAGAAAACATTTCCGGCTTGCTGGAGGTATCAATTGGGCACGCGCTGATATCAGAGTCATTGTACCTGGGGCTGGAGAATGTTGTGAATATGTACCTTCAAAAACTGAAATAATGATACTGGAATCGAGAATAGAAGGAAGTGGCAAGCCATTTATAATTATGCATGGCTTTTTGGGCATGAGCGACAACTGGAAAACCCTTAGCGGCAGCTATGCCGAGGCAGGTTTTGAAGTGCATGCTGTAGATATGCGTAACCACGGCAGGAGTTTCCATTCGGATACATTTGATTATAATGCTATGGCGCTGGATATTTACAATTACTGCCTGAGCAAGAATATTGAGAAAGCCGACATCATGGGGCATTCAATGGGAGGGAAGGTTGCCATGTTCTTTGCGGCTGAATATCCTGAAAAAACAGACCGTCTGATAATTGCCGATATCGGGCCTAAGTATTACAGGCCGCACCACCAGGATATACTGGCAGGGCTTAATGCGGTTGATTTCAGTAAAAAGCCATCGCGCAGCGATGTGGAGGATATACTGAAGCAGCATGTAGAAGATTTTGGTACAAGGCAGTTCCTGATGAAAAGCCTGTACTGGAAAGAACAGGGGCAGCTTGGCTTCCGCTTTAACCTTGATATTTTCAATGAAAAAATTGAAAACATAGGGCAAGCACTACCCGAAGATGTGGTATATAACGGTAAGGTGCTGTTTTTGAGAGGTGACAAATCGGCTTACATCCGCGATAAAGATATTGAGGATATAAAGAGGCAGTTTCCTCAGGCGGAATTCAAGAACATTAAAAATTCGGGGCACTGGCTGCATGCCGAAAACCCTGAAGATTTCCTCGCAGAAACATTAAAATTTTTAAAGAAGTAATTGATTAAAAAACATAAGGGGATGCCTTAAGACATCCCCTTATGTTTTACACAGCTACAAGAGCATCGTCGAAATCATCTCTTCTGCTCAATCTTAAGATAACATCCATGCAGACTGCTAATAATGAATCGTGCACAGGTTCTCCGTCTTCAATCTGTACTAAATTTGAAATATCAATGTTAGACCTAATTTTAGATTTGTCTTTAACATAAAAAGTCTTTGATAAATTATTCATTTCTATAGTAAAAGACACTTCATCAAAATTCCTACCATCAATCACAACCGGAACGTGTTCTGCAAAGTTTTGGCGATACAAATTGAAGAGAACGTTCTTGTAAGCTTGAGTATTAGCATTGTTGCTAAATTTCAATACAATTTCATTTGAACCCACATTTGCGATGCCTTCATCTGCAAATTGTTCCTCAAAAGTGGTCTTAAGACTTTTGTTAATTAACTTAATTTCCTTAAGAATACCTTGAGTTAACATAGTTTCTAATAAATAGTAGCTGGGTGCATCATCAATGTGAACCTTATAATCAGAATACCCCAAAAAATTGAGATAATTAGAAAATGAACTTTGTAGTATACTTTTAACACCATGATTCGATTTCCTTTGTACCACCAAATATGCATAATGACTATTCTCAGGGACCCAAATTAAAAAGAAAAATTTTTTGCTTTGCAGCTTATCTCTTGTTACTTGGTATAATAGGTCATTAGTTATCGGCTCTTTAATATCAACAACCTCTCCTGTATACGCCGAGTCAAAATAGCCGCTGATAATTCTATTATCAACATCGAGGTATTGTCTATCATTTAATGTGAAGGTTCTGTAATTACCCTGCCCATCCACATAATCTCTAATATTTTCTAAAATATAGCTGCAAAAATCATTAGCTAAGTTTAGAAAATCATCTTCTCCATTAAAAAAATTTAAAATTTGGGTCTCACCATTTCTATTGTCAAGAGACACTCTGTAGGTATTTATTTTTACCATACCAATTACTGTTTTAAAATTAATTATATCTATATCTCGATCACGGGTGATATAGCCAATACCGACTTAATTTTTGGAAATTAAACTTTAAAACTGTATATTTGTATACAATTGATCGAGATGAGGTAATCTCATTTAAATTAATTTGCTTGCCGGCCATTAATTTAGTTCAATTTCCAAGGGTGTAAGTTCACCCTTTTTTCTTTCCCTCTACTTTCTTTTTTTTAGTATATAATATGTCATCCCATTGGCTTCCTGCCTTTTGATATCATAAATGAAACTTTCATTTTGATAATCTAATTCTCTTTTATCAAAAATATTCTTTAAGTTCATATAATAATAACCCCCGGCTTTAGCTACTTTAAAAGCTCCCTTCTCTTCAGAAGTTGGTACCATATATATGTTCTCGTCGTTTTTATCCTGACTATTAAACCCTACTTTAAAATAGCTATCATCTTCAATATTCATATATTCCTGACCTGCAGCAGAAAAACCAAGCTTGCCTGTTTTGTGTATTGTTGCCTTAATAACGCCACTCAATTTATTTGGGTCTTCAAATTGAATAAAATCTAATCCATCCATACTAAACCATTTTGAACAAAGATACGAAATATAATTTTCAAATTCAACTATTTGTGTATTTATTTTATATTTAAAATAAGTTTTTTTTATTATTTATTAATTATTATTTACATTTTTATGTTTTATATATATTAAATCTAATGTGTATTTTATATATAATTTATTTATTGTGTATATTATATCTGTAATATGTATTGTGTCTGTTATATTTGTTATATCTGTTATATTTGTTATATCTGTTGTATCAGTTGTATCAGTTGTATCTGTTGTATTTGTTTTGTTTTTATTTTAATTTCTATTTATTTTTTTATCTCTCGTGTTTTATGTATCTGTTGCTTCTGTTGTCTTTCAATTTTATGTTTAAATATTCTAATATTATAAAAAGTAAAGCCACGCATTTGCGTGGCTTTACTTTTTATACTGACTTTATTATTAAAGCTCAAGCGCTTTTTTAGGATTGTTATCCATAAGCAGTTCTGCCGGGTTTTCAAGTCCTTCTTTAACCGCTACAAGGAAACCAACCGACTCACGCCCATCTATTATCCTGTGGTCATAAGATAATGCCACATACATCATTGGGTGTATCTCTACTTTACCGTCTACAGCAATAGGGCGCTCTATGATGTTGTGCATACCTAATATACCCGACTGCGGAGGGTTGATGATTGGCGTACTAAGCATACTGCCGAATACACCACCGTTAGAAATGGTAAATGTACCGCCTGTCATATCATCTACGGTTATCTGTCCGTCGCGTGCACGTGTAGCAAGGCGCTTAATCTCGGCTTCTATACCGCGGAAAGATAAAGCCTCTGCATTGCGCACTACCGGAACCATAAGGCCTTTAGGGCCTGAAACGGCTACAGATATATCGCAGAAGTCGTATGATATTTTATAGTCACCGTCTATCATAGAGTTAACATCCGGGTAAAGCTGTAATGCCCTTACAACGGCTTTGGTAAAGAATGACATAAAGCCAAGGCCAACACCGTGCTTGTCTTTAAAGGCATCCTTATATTCGTTTCTCAGTTTGTAGATAGGTGTCATGTTAACCTCATTGAAAGTGGTTAGCATAGCCGTTTCGTTTTTAGCCGAAACAAGGCGCTCTGCCACCTTCCTGCGAAGCATGCTAAGCTTGCTGCGCTCGCTGCCACGGTTACCGCCTGTTGGCGTACCCATAGAGGCTTTTGCGTTTACGGCATCGTCTTTAGTTATCCTGCCGCCTTTGCCTGTACCGCTAACCTGTGCAGGGTCTATATTTTTTTCTTCAAGTATTTTGCGTGCCGCAGGCGATGGCGCTCCGCTGGCATATGTTTTTTCTTCTTTTTTAGGCTCTTCCTTCTTCGGCTCTTCTTTTTTGGCTTCAGCTTTAGGAGCTTCTTCTTTTTTCTCCTCTTTAGCAGGTGCACCGCCCTCAGGCTTTGCAGCACCCGTATCGATAAGGCACACAACCTGGCCCACAGCAACAGCATCGCCTTCTTCTGCCTTAAGGGTAATAATACCGCTTGCTTCGGCAGGAAGCTCTAAAGTAGCTTTATCTGAATCTACCTCGGCTATGGCCTGGTCTTTCTCTACATAGTCACCGTCTTTAACCAGCCATGTAGCTATTTCAACCTCTGTAATCGATTCCCCGGGAGAGGGAACTTTCATTTCTAAAATCATGTCAGTATAATTTTATTGGTGTTTTTAACTCTGTTAAATCAAAAATACGATATTAATTAAAAAGATCTTTATCAAAAACCATTGCAATAGCAGTGGCATGGCGTTTTTTGCTCCTTGTGTAGCTGCCCGCTGCAGGTGCGCTGTATGCTTTTAATGATGCCACACGTAATTTAACTTCTGTAAAGTTCATTAGCATATAGCCGTATGCGCCCATGTTTCTTGGCTCTTCCTGTGCCCACACATAATCATCGGCATTTTTATATTTGCCAATCATTTCTTTCATCTGCTCAACCGGAAGCGGGTAAAGCTGCTCCAGCCTAATAAAGGCTACATCTTCCCTGCCCAAGTTTTCTCTTTCAGCTACTAAGTCATAATAAAACTTACCGGTACAGAAAACAAGTGTTTTCACTTTATCAGGGTTAGCTGCCGGATCGTCTAACACTTCATGGAAGCTGCCGTTGGCAAGTTCATCGCGGGTTGAAACCACCGCAGGGTGGCGCAGCAGGCTCTTAGGCGTGAACACGATAAGCGGCTTGCGGAAGTTGGTTTTCATCTGCCTTCTCAGCAGGTGGAAAAAGTTTGCAGGCGTAGTACAATCGGCTACATACATATTGTTGTTGGCGCATAGCTGAAGGTAACGCTCCATGCGCGCGCTTGAGTGTTCTGCTCCCTGGCCTTCATAGCCGTGAGGCAACAGCATAACAAGCCCGTTCTGGTTGTTCCATTTGTCTTCGGCTGCGCTTATGTACTGGTCTATCATTATCTGGGCACCGTTAGAGAAATCCCCGAACTGTGCTTCCCATATTGTTAGCGTTTTAGGGCTTGCAAGGGCATAGCCATAATCAAAGCCCACAACGCCATATTCAGATAGCAGTGAGTTGTAGATGGTAAATTTACCGTTCTGGTCTTTAAGCCTGTTCAGTAATACCACTTCTTCTTCAGAGTCTTCCACTTTTATAACAGCGTGGCGGTGAGAGAAGGTTCCCCTTTCTACATCCTGCCCTGATATACGCACGTTGAAACCTTCTGTAAGCAATGTTCCGTATGCAAGAAGCTCGCCCATTGCCCAGTCAAGCTTATCGGTTTCATACATGTTTTTCCTGTCGTCTATCAGCTTTTCTATTTTGCGGATAAACTTTTTATCTTCCGGCAGATTTGTTATAACTGCGGCAATGTCGTCCATTATTTCTTTAGAGAAGGCAGTATTAACCTTATGCATCATCTCATCTTCGCCTGCCTGTTTGAAGCCTTCCCACTCGTTCTGCATGAACGGCGTAATGATGGTAAGGTCGCGCTTGCGCGATGCTTCAAGGTTTTCTTCAAGCTTTTCTTTATAGCTTTTTTCAAGTGTATCTACATAACCCTTTTCAATTACACCAGAAGTAATTAATTTTTCGGCATAAATATCTCTTGGGTTTTGATGCTTTGCAATTAGCTTATACAGGTTTGGCTGTGTAAAGCGAGGTTCATCACCTTCGTTATGCCCGTACTTGCGGTAGCCCAACAGGTCTATAAACACATCTGTGCCAAACTCCATCCTGTAATCAAGTGCAAACAGCATGGCGTGCACTACAGCCTCGGCATCATCCGCATTTACATGAAGTACAGGAGAAAGCGTTACTTTAGCCACATCTGTACAGTAGGTAGATGAACGTGCATCAAGGTAATTTGTCGTAAAGCCTATCTGGTTGTTTATAACTACGTGTATGGTGCCGCCGGTTTTGTAACCGTCCAGCTTTGCCATTTGCACAATCTCATAAACAATGCCCTGTCCTGCAACGGCAGCGTCGCCATGCAGCGCTATTGGCAGTACTTTTTTATTATCGTCAGGGAAATATTTATCCTGTTTTGCCCTTGCTATACCCTCTATAACCGCACCAACTGTTTCCAGGTGAGACGGGTTAGGGGCAAGGTTAATATTTATTTTTTTGCCGTTTTGCGTAAGCTTGTCAGATGTTAGCCCCAGGTGGTACTTAACGTCACCGTCAAACATGGCATCGTCATCATAGTCTTTTCCATCAAATTCGCTGAATATATCGGCAGTAGGTTTGCCAAATACATTGGCAAGCACGTTAAGTCGGCCCCTGTGTGCCATGCCCATTACAAACTGCTCTACGCCTTTATCGGCGGCAGCCTCTATAAGCGCATCAAGTGCCGGTATTAACGATTCGCCGCCCTCAAGCGAGAAACGCTTTTGGCCTACATATTTGGTGTGCAAAAAGTTTTCGAAGGAAACAGCCTCATTCAGCTTCTCTAAAATGTGCTTTCTCTGCTCGGCACTAAATTCCGGCTGGTTCTCATTATTACTCAGCCTGTTTTGTATCCACTTGCGCACTTCCGGGTCGCGTATGTACATATACTCGATACCTATGTGGTTGCAGTACACTTTCTTAAGATGATCAATAATCTGTTGCAGTGTTGCATTTTGAAGCCCGACTTCTTTTCCTGCATCAAAAACCGTGTTAAGGTCGGCAGATGATAGCCCGAAGTTTTCAAGGTCGAGCGTTGGGGTATAGTTCCTGCGCTCGCGCACCGGGTTTGTTTTGGTAAAAAGGTGGCCGCGGGTGCGGTAGCCTTCAATCAGGTTGAGTACCTTAAATTCCTTCTGTAGTTTTTCGGGCATGCCGGAATAATCTGAAACCGGCTGAATGCCTGTGCTGCCGTTTTGCTGTGCCTGCGGAGCTGCCATTTCGGTAAAACCGCTGCCGTAATCGCTTGCGGCAAAATCAAAACCCTGAAAGAAAGCGCGCCACGAAGGCTCTACACTATCAGGGTTTTCTATATATTGTTCGTATAAATCTGCAAAAAAAGCAGTATGTGCTGCGTTTAAAAATGAAAACCTGTCCATACTAATGTCTTTATGACCTTTTGGTTTGAAAAATTTTACGCAAAAGTACAACAATTGTAATAATCTTTCAGTGTTTTTTATATATTTATGCTTACTAATTATACACTAAACAACTGCTATGAAAATAAACATTTTCAGTTTTTTAACGAAATGCTTTATAATCATCACAGCCATTGCTGCTATGCCACAGGTGCACGCACAAAGGCAGGCAAGTGCTTATGATAACCTCCGTTTCGGGGGCAGCCTGGGGTTGGGTTTCGGTAATAACTACACACAGGTGCTTGTAGCCCCGGGCGCGCTTTACCAATTTAACGAGTATGTTGGTGCCGGCCTTGGCCTGCAGTATAATTATGTGCGTTTTGATGAGGTTTATAAATCATCTATGTATGGCGGCTCTGTGATTGGAATATTCAGCCCTCTGCCGCAAATACAGCTTTCGGCAGAGTTGGAGCAGCTACGGGTAAATCTGGAATATGACAGGGATTATCTTAATGACGATGGAGTAGTATATGCCGATAATAAGTTACATCAAATGGACTGATTTTTTACAAAAACTAAATGGATAATGAAAAAATATAAAAAAAATTGGTTGACCATAATTATTGAGAACATAACATTGTTTCTCTCCTCATGGTAATTTAAGTACCAGAATTGAGACATCTTTAAAATATCAGGCTTTTATGACCAGTTCAAAATTAAAAGATTCCTCCACTATGGTCGAAATGGAAATGCCTCTCGACTGCGCTCGAGGTGACAATAATTAGTTTAAATTCCATGTCGAATGAAGCAAAATGGAATTGAACATCTTTATATCATCGGACATCAGACACCCCCTCATCCTACTATTCAAGATTCCTCCACTATGGTCAAAATGGAAATGCCTCTCGACTGCGCTCGAGGTGACAATAATTGTTTGAATTCCATGTCGAATGAAGCAAAACGGAATTGAACATCTTTATATCATCGGACATCAGACACCCCCTCATCCTACTATTCAAGATTCCTCCGCTACGGTCAGAATGGAAATGCCTCTCGACTGCGCTCGAGGTGACAATAATCAGTTTAAATTCCATGTCGAATGAAGCAAAATGGAATTGAACATCTTTATATCATCGGACATCGAACACCCCTCATCCTACTATTCAAGATTCCTCCACTACGGTCGGAATGGAATTTATAAACGTCCGACTTCATACACCCGACATCAGACCTTAATACCTATTCCTAAACCATACCTTTTGCCATTCCCTTTTCAGGATAAGAAAGGCCACCTGCTCGCTCAGTTCAGCAATATCGGAGCCGTTAAGCGATTTAATTTCTTTTTCGGGCACATCAATTATGTAGAGCAGGTTAAGGTATTCGGCAAACTTATGCTGAATTAAAAAGTATATTTTTTCGTGCAGCCCGATTTTTATTTCAATGGGCGTGCTGCCTTCAGGGAAATCCAACGGTTCGTTGGCAAGCGCAAAGTCTTTATTAAGCTGCTCTACCAGCTTTAGGTATAGCTGTTGCTTTTGCGCTTCGCTCAGCAGCAGGTCGGTATTGGCAGGGGCAACAAACATCATTATACTTTTCGTTGCATAAGTCCAAGTCCAAACTTATGCAGCAGTTGTTTTTTATCTTCGGCAATATCCATTTTTGCAAGTGTAGCAAAAGCCTTGTTGGTAAATTCTTCTATGGCTTCACGGGTTGCTGCATCGGCGCCTGTTGCTTTAAAAAGCTCTTTTACATCGGCTATTTTATCAGCAGGGTCTTCGGGCTGCATGGCAAACCATTGCAGCAGCCTTTCTTTTTGGTAAGCGTTGCTTTGCAGCAGGGCTTTTAGGTACAGGTAGGTTTTTTTGTTTTCTATAATATCCCCGCCCACTTGTTTTCCAAATGTTTCAGGGTCGCCAAAGGCATCCAGGTAATCATCCTGGAGCTGGAAGGCCAGCCCAAGGTTTAACCCGAAATCATATATAAGCCCGCAATTATCTTCAGTAGTGCCGGCTACTATACCGCCCATTTTCATGGCTGCACCCACCAGTACTGCGGTTTTATATTCAATCATTTTTAAATATTGCGGAATGGTAACATCATTACGCTCTTCAAAGTCCACATCCCATTGCTGGCCTTCGCATACTTCAAGCGCGGTTTTGCTGAACAACTTTGCCAGCGCACGGAATTTTTGCGGCTCATATCCTTCAAAATACTGGTAAGCCAAAATGAGCATGGCATCTCCGCTAAGTATCCCCGTGTTTACATCCCACTTTTCATGTACGGTAATATTGCCGCGGCGCAGCGGTGCATCGTCCATTATGTCATCATGCACCAATGAAAAATTATGAAACATTTCTACGGCAATAGCAGCAGGCAGTGCCTCTTTGCAGTCGGCACCAAAAACTTCGGCTGCCATGAGTGTAAGCACCGGGCGCATTCGCTTACCGCCTAAAGATAAAATATATTGTATGGGTGTATAAAGGTTTGCGGGTTCTTTTTGTAACGAAAGGTTGTCAAAGTAATCAGAAATAACCTGTTGGTAGTGCGCTATGGCTTGCATTGCTTTATTTTTTTGCTAAAATAGGGCATTACTTTATTAATTCAAATAAGCTTAAGGTAATATTATTTAATAAAAAAACTTTGGAAACTTTTTTTGTATTAAAAGTTTCCTTTATACATTTGCATCGTTAAAAGATGGATGTATGAAAGAGATGATTGTAGAAAAGGCAACAGAGATGTTCCTTAAGTACGGGTTTAAAAGCGTAACCATGGATGATATTGCATCTGAAATGGGAATTTCTAAAAAAACGATTTACCAGCATTTTTGTAACAAGAATGACTTGGTAGAGGCAACTACGCTAAACCTGTTCGATACAATTTCGTGTGGTGTGGACGGTATTCGTGAGATGGGAAAAAACTCGATTGAGGAGATTTTTATTATCAGGAGTTTTATGATGCAGCACTTAAACAACGAAACGGCTTCACCCTTTTACCAGCTGCAAAAGTTCTTCCCGAAAATATTTTCATGCCTTCGCCAGAAACAGTTCCAGAAAATGCACGGGTGTATGCACGAAAATCTTGTTAAGGGCATAGATAATGGTTTGTTCAGGGCCGATATTAATGTTGAGTTTGTGTCGAGAATATATTTTACAGGGCTTACAGGTGTTAAGGACAATGATATATTTCCGGCGGAAATGTTTGCCATAAGTGATCTTACCAAGCAATTCCTGGAGTATCACCTGAGAGGAATAGTTACACCAAAAGGTTTAGAAATATTGGAAGCATTACTGAAAGAAAAATCATTTAAATCAGTATAAAAATTTTTTGGAAAATAAACCGGTTTGCATTTAAATTTGCATTGACAAAATTGTCAAACAAAATAGTTAAACAAAAATGTCTGATAAAAAAGATGTTGCTACAGAGCAACTTATAAAAAATACGGCTAAGAAATTATTTTTTGGTGAAGGCAGGTTTAATGCTACCACTCAGGAAATTGCCGATGAAGCGGGTGTAAACCGCACGCTTATAAATTATTATTTCCGGTCGCGCGATAACCTGTTCAACATTGTTTTTGAAGATGCCCAGCAAAAGGAGATAAACTTTACCGATATGGTTGTGTTCTCTGATATGCCCTTCAGGGAAAAGATAGAAAAGTATCTTGATATGTATTTTGAGCAGGCAAAGGAGTACCCGTATCTTGAAATATACATGGTTACGCAAATGAACCAGGGCAGTTGTTTTAAAGACCCTGAGCAGATAAGCAGGGTGCTGGATAAATTTTACCTTGAAATAGCACTTGAGATGGATAAGGGCAACATAGATAAAATGCGCCCTGAGCAGTTTTTACTGAATATGATATCATTGACTTCTTTTCCTGTTTCCATGCGTCCGCTGTTACAGGAAACCATGGGTTTTAAGAAGGAAGAATATGACAGGCTTATGGAAGAGCGTAAGCAAATAATACTGAATACACTTTTTAAATAATAATCATCAATCAATAAACAACAGTAGTCTATGAAGAAAAACGAAAACAAGATTACAAACGGTTTGCTGCAACTGGCAGTGCTGTTTGCTGTTTTGCTTGCTGCCGTTCCGTTACGGGCACAGCAGCAGGAGGCACAGCAAAGCTACAGCTTTAGCCTGCAGGAAGCCATACAGCATGCGCAGCAATACAACCGCTCGGTTATCAACTCCGGGCGCGATGTAGAGGCGGCCTATAAGCGTAAATGGGAAACCATTGCAGGCGGCTTGCCGCAGATAAGCGCCAGTGGCTATTACCAAAATAACTTTGAGCTGCAAAAGCAGATAATTCCGGCTGAATTTTTTGGAGGGCCTCCGGGCACTTTTACAGAAATTGCCTTTGGTACCAAACATACTGCCGATGCCAATGCTACTTTAAACCAGCTTATTTTTGACGGTACTTATATTGTTGGGCTTAAAGCTGCCAAAACATACCTTGATTTTTACAAGACATCAAAAATTAAAACAGATATCGAAATCAGGGAGCAGGTAATAAATGCCTATGGCAATGTGCTGCTTACGCAGGAGAATATAGATATCCTGAATAAGAATAAGCAAACGTTGCAAAAAAACCTTTTTGAAGCCGAGCAGATGTTTAAGAACGGTCTTGGTGAAGAAGAGGATGCCGAGCAGATAGCTATTACACTTGCTTCGGTTAACAGCTCTCTTAACAACAGCGAGAGGCTAAGGAACATTACGCTTGATATGCTTAAGGTGTTGCTTGGCATAGACCTTAAAGACAGCCTTCAGCTTACAGATGACCTTGAAGCGCTTACCAATGCCAACCTTGACATGACAATTACAGGTGCTGAGTTTAACGTAGAGAATAATATCGATTACAGGCTTGGTGTAAACAACACAGAGCAAAAGTACCTGCTTATGCAGCAGGAGCGCAGCAAAGCGTTGCCTACACTTTCTACCAACCTCACATTTGGTTATAACGCTTTTAACGATGATTTTGCCTTTACACAACGTGAGCAGCGCTGGCTCAACTACTCTTATCTGGGTGTAAGCCTTAATGTGCCGATATTCAGCAGCTTTGCCCGGAGTGCGAGGACACAGCAGGCCAAGATAGAACTGGAAAAAGCCAAGACTGAACTGACTGAATTAGAGCAGAACCTTAAGCTGCAATATGAGCGCGCCAAAAGTAACTATGAATACAGCGTGGAAGAATATATGACATCTAAAAACAGCCTTAGGCTTGCAGAGCGTATAGAAGACAAACAACAGATAAAATTCAGGGAAGGGCTTTCTACGAGCTTCGAATTTTCTGAAGCGCAGAGGCAGCTTTATACCGCACAACAGAATTACCTGCAAAGCATGGTGGATGTTATCAATGCAAAAGCAGCCCTTGAAAAATTAACCGCCCGATAATTTAACAATAAAAAGAAAATGAAAAAAATAGTATATATAGCTTCACTTTCACTGCTGCTGTTTTCATGTGGCGGCAACGAAAATGTAAACGTTGACGAAGCGCTGAAAAGCAATGATATTAAAAAAATAAAAGCTTCGCGCGAAGCACTGCATAACGAATATGAGAAGATTTCGGCAGATCTTGCCCGCCTTGATGCGGCAATAGATTCGCTTGAGCCGAACAGAAAGCTGCCATTGGTGCAGGCCATTACGCTTAAAGATACTTCGTTTACCCATTTCATCGAAATCCAGGGTAGTGTAGATACCAAACAGAATATTATAATTTATCCTGAAACATCGGGAATACTTGAGCAGCTTAATGTTAAAGCGGGGCAGCGCGTGAGCAAAGGCCAGGTGATTGCCCGTGTGGATGACGGCGGGCTGTCAGCCCAGGTAGCCCAGGCAGAAACACAACTGCAATTGGCAAAAACCACTTACGAAAGGCAAAAAAGGCTTTGGGACCAGAAAATAGGTTCAGAGATACAATACCTGCAGGCACAAACCTCTTTAGAAAGCCAGAAGGAAGTAGTGGCACAGCTAAAATCGCAACTTGCAAAAACAGTAATAAGGGCGCCATTCAACGGTACTATAGATGAGGTTATGACAGAGCGTGGCAAGGTTGTAGGCCCGGGCCAGGACCTGTTCCGTATTGTAAACCTTGGCGATATGTATGTGTCTGCAACAGTACCGGAAAGTTATTTGAGCCAGGTAAAGCTTGGCGCACCGGTAGATGTACAGCTAAACTCATTAGGTAAAACCTACAAAGGCAAAGTGCGCCAGGTGAGCAACTACATCAATCCTGATAACAGGACATTCAGTATAGAGGTGGCATTGCCAAACCCTGATAACCTGTTGCGCCCTAACCAGGTTGCGGTACTAAAAATTGAAGATTATACCAACAAAGCAGCATTGCTTGTGCCTGAAAATGTAGTGCAGCAAAAAAGCGGTGGCAGGCTTGTAGTGTATACGCTTGATAACAAAGGTAAAAAAGGAGAGCCTGTAGCGGTAGAAAATGAGGTTAAAACAGGCCTTAAGTCAGGAGCTTATGTAGAGATAAAATCAGGGCTTAAAGAAGGCGACAGGGTAATAACCGATGGCGCTAAAACAGTAGAGGATGGCACGCCTGTAGAAGTGCTGGACTAACCTTTAAAAACAAAATTATCCTGAAAGATGAGTAACAACAAGATAGAAAAAAGCTTCGGCATTTCTACGTGGGCAATAACCAACAAAATGACGGTGTATGTTATTACTGCCATCATTTTTGTAGGGGGGCTTATTTCCTACTATTCTATGCCGCGCGAGAGTTTCCCCGAAATTGTGGAAACTAAAATATATGTGAGCTCTATAAATCCCGGTAACTCTGCCGAGGATGTAGAGAAGCTGATAACCAAACCGCTTGAGGAAGAGTTCAACAATATATCGGGTGTAACCAAGATAACATCAAATACACTTGAAGATTACTCCATGATTCTCGTGGAGTTTGATGAAGATATAACGGTTGAAGACGCCAAGCAAAAGGTTAAGGACAAGGTTGACAAAGTAAAGGCCGATACCGAATGGCCTACTATAGACGGTGGCGCAAAGGTTGAGCCTAATGTTTTTGACCTTAACATTGCCGAAGAGATGCCAATACTCAACATAAACCTCACAGGAGATTTTACATCAGAAAAGCTGAAGGAATATGCAGAGTACCTTGAAGAGCGTATAGAGCGCCTGCCGCAGATTAAAGAGGCTGCCATTCGCGGGGCTGAAGATAAAGAGGTTGAGATTGCTGTTGATATGTATAAAATGGCATCGGCAAAGGTGAGCTTTGATGATATAATCAACTCAGTTAAATTTGAGAATAAAACCACTTCGGGCGGTAGCGTTACCGGAAACGGTGTTAAAAAGAACATCCGCGTTATCGGTGAAATAGAGAACCCGAAAGAGTTGGAAGACGTTATTGTTAAAGACCAGGACGGTAAGGTTTATCTTAAAGATATCGCTACAATAACCTTCAAGGAAAAAGAACGCACTACTTATGCGCGTGAGTATGGCGAACCGGTGGTAATGCTCGACATTAAAAAGCGAAGCGGTAAAAACATGGTGGAAGCCGTAGACGGCGTAAAGGAAATTATAGAAAAGGCGCAGGAAAATTACCTGCCGCAAGGGCTTAATATAACGTATGCCAACGACCAGTCGAGCCGTACCATAGCACAGGTAGATGATCTGGTAAACAATATTATCTTCGGTGTGTTGCTGGTGGTTGTGGTACTTATGTTCTTCTTAGGGCTTCGTAACGCATTGTTTGTGGGTATAGCCATACCGCTTTCTATGCTGATGTCTTACATGATACTGGCCGCACTGGGCATAACGCTTAATACCATGGTGCTGTTTGCACTGGTAATGGGGCTTGGTATGCTTGTAGATAACGGTATTGTGGTAGTAGAGAACGTGTACTCGCTCATGAGCCAGGGCATGTCGCGAAGGCAAGCGGCAATAGAGGGTATCGGCGAAATTGCATGGCCAATTATAGCCTCTACCGCTACAACGCTTGCGGCATTCTTCCCGCTGGGCTTATGGCCGGGCACTATGGGTAAGTTTATGATATACTTCCCTATGACGCTTTCTATAGTTCTTGGTTCATCATTGTTTGTGGCGCTTGTAATAAACGCAATGCTTACCGCAGATTTCATGAAGATTAAGGAAGATGAAATGCCGCGTAAAAAAGTAATACGCCTTAGCCTCATATTCGGTATTATAGGTGCCGTAGCGCTTGCAGGCGGTATAGCAACAGGCAGTGGCGCACTTAAAGGTATGGGTAACCTGATGCTGTTCTTTGTTATCATGCTTTGGGTTTACAAGTATTTCCTTGTAAAACGTATGGAACGTTTCCAGAACAACGGCCTTGTATGGCTGGAGAACAAGTACAAAAGCTTTTTAGAGTTTGCCCTTAGCGGTATTAAGCCAAGGCTTTTCTTTATCGGTACGTTTGCGCTGCTGATACTGTCATTCATAGCTGTAGGTATAAGGCAGCCTAATGTATTGTTCTTCCCGGAGAACCAGCCCAACCAGATAATGGTTTATATAGAATTTCCGGAAGGGACTGATATTAAAAAGACCAATGAGTTTACCAAACTGATAGAGCAAAAGGTTTACGCTATAGCCAAAAAATATGTTGAAGATGGCGATAACTACATGGTTGAAAGCGCTATTGCCCAGGTAGGGCAGGGTGCAGGCAACCCGCAAACTGAAGGCGGATCTGAAAATGATATGCCGCACAGGGGTAAGGTAACGCTAACCATGCGCGAGTTTAAGTACCGTAAAGGGGTAAACAGCCTTGATGTTATGGAAGATATCCGTAAGGCGGTGCAGGGTTATGCGGGAGTTTCGGTAATTGTGGAGAAAGAACAGAACGGGCCTCCGGCGGGTTATCCTATCAACATAGAAATTACTGGCGAGGATTATGACCAGATGCTTGCCGAAGCACACAGGATGCGCGACTTTATCAATGAAAAGAATATAGCAGGTATAGAAGAGCTCAAAATTGATGTAAATAAGCAAAAGCCGGGTGTAGATATTACAGTTGATATTGATAAGGCAGGACAGTTGGGTATTACCTCAGGCCAGGTGGGACAAACCCTGCGCAGGTCTGTTTACGGAGAAAAAATCTCTACATACAAAGAAGGTAAAGACGATTACGAAATTAACGTAAGGCTGGAGGAAGAGCAACGCAATAATGAGAATATACTCTATAACCAGCCTATAACATTCCGTAACCAGTCTACAGGAAGATTGGTACAGGTACCGATAGCCGCCATTACCGAAGCGGAAAACTCTGTAACCTTTAACACCATTAAAAGGAAAAATCTGAAAAGGGTGATTACGGTTTACAGTAACGTTATTACAGGTTATAACGGTAACGAGATTGTAGGCAAAATTAAAAATGAGCTTACAGGGTATGAAATGCCGGAAGACATTACTTATGCCTTTACAGGAGAGCAGGAAGAGCAGGCTAAGAACATGGGCTTCCTTACCTATGCATTATTGCTTGCGCTTGGTGGTATCATATTGATACTTGTGGCACAGTTTAACTCTGTTTCCAAGCCTGTAATTATTATGGTTTCGGTATTGTTAAGCTTTGGTGGTGTATTTTGGGGTATGGCTATTTTTGGTGATGATTTTGTTATCATCATGACCATGATGGGAATTATTTCTTTGGCTGGTATTGTGGTAAACAACGCCATCGTACTTATAGACTACACCCAGTTGCTGATAGACCGTAAGTTGGCAGAAAAGGGTATGGACAGCAAAGCGCTGCTTACAAAAGAAGAATACAGGGAGCTTATTGTAGAAGGCGGGCGCTCAAGGTTAAGGCCGGTATTGCTTACCGCTATAACAACCGTGTTGGGGCTTGTTCCGTTGGCAATAGGTTTAAACATTGACTTCTTTAATCTCTTTATAGAATATGACCCAAAAATATATATGGGTGGTGATAACGTAATTTTCTGGGGGCCGTTGGCCAAAACAGTAATTTACGGATTAACTTTTGCAACATTCTTAACGCTGGTAATTGTACCGGTAATGTTCTTTATGTTGTGGAAGATTAAGATATGGTTTAAGAAAAATCCGGAAGACAATAAAAGTTAAGTGTTTTAAGTGTTTTTATGCAAGAAAGCCGGCAATGTTGCCGGCTTTTTATTTTTATATTGAGGTGTTTTTTCAGCAGTATTAGTACAAATAATTCTAAAATATTCAGATTTCTTAATTAAATGTTAACATATATTTTATTAAATGTAAATAATAAACCCGATTTATAATTTATTTAGAATAATTAAAAATAATTTGACTGGTGTTTTATCGGCTGTTACCTTTGTGCTCCGAAATATAAAACATACCCAAATGTATACTAACACCAAAAAATTCTTATTCATACTTTTAATGCTTGCCCCTGTGTTTTTATTTGCGCAGGAAAGGGGAAGCATAAACGGTACCATAACACTTAGCGGTGGTACACCTGCCGAAAATATTTCGGTGGCGCTAAAGGGCACAGCTTACTCTGCGGTGAGCAACGCCAATGGCGAATATGAAATTACAAACGTAAAGCCGGGTAACTATACTATCCGTATTTCATCTGTAGGTATTACCCCTGCCGAAGATAATATTACTGTATTTGCAGGCCAGGCAGCCACCAAAAACTTTATGCTTGCCGAGAGCCAGGAAGAACTTGATGAGGTTATACTTGAGGCAAACACCAACAAGTTTAACAGGACTACCAGCGAGATAGTTTCTAAAATGCCACTTAAAGATTTAGAGAACCCTCAGGTCTACAATACTATTACTGCCGAGGTACTTAAAGAGCAGGTTATCACCAATTTTGATGATGCCCTTAAAAATGCTCCCGGTATTGATAAGCTTTGGGAATCTACCGGAAGGGGTACAGATGGAGCAGGTTACTACTCTTTAAGAGGTTTTCCTGTGCAGCCCACAATGGTAAATGGTTTACCGTCAATTACCAACGGCAGCCCTGATGTTGCCAATATAGAGCGTATAGAGGTTATAAAAGGCCCATCAGGAACTCTTTTCGGCAGCAGCCTAATATCTTATGGCGGCCTTATAAACGTTACTACCAAAAAGCCATACTACACTTTTGGCGGAAACCTTTCATACACAGGCGGTACTTACGGACTTAACCGTTATACGGTTGATGTTAACACTCCGCTTGGCACAGAGAAAAAAGCTGCGCTTCGTTTAAATGCGGCTTACCATACAGAAAACAGCTTTCAGGATGCAGGCTTTAAGAAGTCGCTTTTTGTAGCCCCGTCTTTATCTTATGAAGTGAATGACAGGCTTTCTTTCTTTGTTAATACCGAATTTTTTAACGGAAGAAGCACTAACCAGACCATGCTGTTTGTTGACAGGGGAACTGAGTTAAGGGTGACTAACATAGACGAACTTGGCTATGACAGGAACCGTTCTTACACTGGTAACGACCTGTATATAGAAACACCTACATTTAACATGCAGGGGCAAATGAACTACAAGATCAGTAAGCAGTGGACATCTCAAACGGTTGTATCACGCACTTCTGCAAAATCGGATGGTTACTATTCTTACCTGTATGAAGGTACCCGTTTTTACCCTACTGTAACAGAAGGTATTGTTTTGGGCCGTTACATGAGCAAGCAAAACTCTGAGACTTACGGAACAGATGTTCAGCAAAACTTTATCGGTGACTTCACCGTTGCGGGTATCAGGAACAGAATGGTTGTAGGCCTTGACTATTTTAACCGTAATGTTGTGAACAACAGCTCAGCTTATGTTGGCAACGGTGCTATATATATTGGTAATAACCTGCAGCAGTTTAATGAAGGTGTGTTGGGCATTACAGATCCTTCACTTTTTACTGATGACTCAGGTATTCTTAACCAGCCGGGTGTAGATGCACTTTTAGCAGACAGCCCAATCAACCCGCTTAAAACAAAAGAAGAGATATTCAGCGCTTATGCTTCAGATGTAATTAACGTTACACCTTCGCTTTCGGCTATGCTTAGCTTGAGGGTAGACCGTTTCTCTAATAAAGGAAGCAACAATAGCTTTAACCAGACAGCTTTTTCTCCTAAATTCGGCCTTGTTTGGCAGCCGGTTCTTGATAAAGTGTCATTATTCGCTAACTACATGGATGGCTTTACCAACGTTGCCCCATCATCGGATACTTTTTCTAATATGGCGCCTGTTGCCAGGACCTTCGAACCGGAGCATGCAACACAGTTTGAAGGAGGTGTAAAGCTTAACCTGCTTAACAACAAAGTGTCAGCTACTTTCAGCTACTACGATATTAATGTAGATAATATGGTATATTCTGTAACCAGTACAAATGATGAAGGTGTACTCTCTACAATAAACTACCAGAACGGCGAACAGCGCAGTAAAGGTTTTGAAGCTTTTATAACAGCAAACCCTGTAGCAGGGCTTAACATTATAGCAGGCTACAGCTATAACGACAGCGAGCTTACAGAAGGTGATATTGACTTTAAAGGCAGGAGGCCTGAGAGTGCAGGCCCGCAAAACCTTGCCAATCTTTGGGCAAGCTACAGGTTTACAGGCGGTGTGCTTAACGGTTTTGGTTTAGGCTTTGGTGGTAACTATGCCAGCGAAAACAAAATATTCAACAGGAATTTAGGCGGTACTTTTACCCTTCCTGAATATACTGTACTTAACGCTTCAGCGTTTTATACTATGGATGCCTTTACCCTTACCCTTAAGTTAGATAACCTTGCAGATGAAGAGTACTACAAAGGCTGGAGTACTATCAGCCCGCAAAGGCCAAGAACATTCTCGGCAAACATAACCTATAACTTCTAATAAGAAAATTACAACACCATCCCGGCCCATCAAGCAGGGATGGTGTATGTTATCAGCTGATGGCAGAGAAAAAGAAAAATACTTTTAAAAAAGCTGTATTCCAGATACACAAATGGCTCGGGCTTGTTTCCGGGCTTATTGTGTTTATAGTGGCAATAACAGGCTGTATCTTCTGCTTTCAGGATGAAATTAAAGATGCACTTTATGACTGGAGGAAGGTTGAGGTGCAGGATAAACCCTTTGTACTGCCATCTGTATTGCATCAAAAGAGTAGGGAGCTTTTTCCCGGGGCAGATGAGCAGATGGTGTTTTACGGGGGTAAAGACAGGCCTGCACTGGTGCTTCAGGCTGAAGGGGAGAAGTACTTTTATACTTACTTTAATCCTTACACAGGAGCATATTTATACCGCGAAGACCTCTCTACCGAATTTTTTACCGTAATAGAAGAAATACACATGCACCTTTTGCTGCCGGAGCCTGTAGGCAAACAGGTAGTAGGTATAAGCACCATTATTTTTGTTATTCTCCTTATCAGCGGTATCATACAGTGGTGGCCTAAAAAAAGGAAGCATCTTAAAGACAGGCTTCGTGTTAAGTGGAGTGCCAAGTGGCGCAGGATAAATTATGACTGGCATAATGTTACAGGCTTTTACATAGCCCTGCTGGCGCTGGTGCTTGCAGTAACCGGGCTATCCTTTTCATATGAATGGATGCACAAAGCTATGTATGTTGCAGGTAATGCGGGTAAAGAATATCCTGAAGAATTGCAAACACCTATAGTAGATACTACTCTTACTGCAAAAGGTACAACCCACGTATTGGATATTGCCCTTACAAGCATAGCAAAGGCAAAACCGCAAAGCGAAATGTTCTTTGTATGGAAACCTGATGAAAAATCGGCGGTAGTGGCTGGCGCATACCCAATGGGGCTGCGGTTTGAAGGGCAGTCTAATATGTATTTCCATCCGCAAACAGGCGACCTGCTTAAAAAGCAACTGTATGAAGATAAAAGTGCAGGGCTAAAGTTCCAGGAAATAAATTATGCGCTTCACACCGGCCAGTACTTTGGCCTTACGGGTAAAATAATTGCTTTTGTTGTAAGCCTTTTAGCTGCGGCACTGCCTGTTACCGGCTTTATAATGTGGTTTGGCCGTAACAACAAAAAGAAAAAGGCAGTAGCATGACAGGCAAAAAGAAAAAAAGCCTTTTCAAAACCTGGGTAGGGCGGGTACACCTTTGGCTTGGCCTTGCAAGCGGATTAATGGTGCTGTTCCTCTCGGTTACAGGCTGCCTGTATGTTTTTAGCCAGGAAATTACCGATTGGCTGCGCCATGACGAAATGTATGTGCAACAGGTAAAAGAAAAGCCGTTGCCTGTGAGCGAGGTGTGGAAATCTACTCAGGAATTTATTGGAGGCGACAAACCTATTACTAATGTAACGGTATATAATAACCCTGAGAAAGCACTTGTTTTTACTGTTTATGAGCATGGGGAAGGCTCAATATGGTACTTTGAAAATATAAAATACTATTACTCGGTATATGCAGATCCTTATACGGGTAAAGTTTTAGGTGTGTATGACGAAGAGCTTGATTTCTTCAACATAGTAAAAATGCTCCACTGGAGCCTGTTGCTGGAAACAGAAATAGGGCAGCCCATTATAGGGTGGTCAACCTTTATTTTTGTTGTAATGCTCATTACCGGGATAATACTGTGGTGGCCTAAAAACAAAGCAGCACGAAAGCAACGTTTTACTTTTCGGTGGAAAGACAGCACCAAATGGCGCCGTAAAAATTATGACCTTCATAACATATCGGGTTTTTATATAAGTGTGGTGGCGCTTATAATCGCTTTTACAGGTATGGTGTTTGCCTTTACCTGGTTCAAGGCAATTGTTTATGTAGCTGCTTCCGGTACCGTTGTAGCTCCCGAAATAATTAAAGAGCAATCGGTTATAGCGGATACAGATAAAGATGCTGCATTTAATAAGGCCTATGCAATTACCAAAGAAAGGCATGCCGGTGCAGATGCTTTCAGGTTAACTCCCGCTGCAGATACTACAGGCGTTATAAATGCCTATGTGCAGCAGCATGAAGGGGTATATTACAAGCTGCACAATATACAGTTCGACCAGTACAGTGGTGAGCTGCTCTCTGAGCGCAGGCATGAGGAGAAGAATTTTGGCGAAAAGCTGATAACGGCAAACTATGACATACACGTAGGTGCCATACTGGGCATACCCGGCAAAATAATTGCTTTTATAGGGAGTTTTATATGCGGTATGTTGCCTGTAACAGGTTTCCTGATATGGTATGGGCGAAAATATAAAAAAGCGCCTGCCGAGAAAAAGAAGAACCTCCTGAAATTCTTAAAAAGAAAAAAGGCTGTCACTACATAAGCAACAGCCTTTCAACCATACCCTACGGTATAGCCTATATTTTACTTGTTAAGCACTACCGCATCACGCGACCATGTTTTTACATCAGCCACCCTGCTGTCGGTATAATCAACCTCGTTTAGCGTAACATCGTTCCAAAAAAACCATTTTCCGGTTTTAGCGCCATTTTCATATTCGCCTAAAGCATGCTTGCTTCCGTCTTCATTAAATGAAACCCACTTGCCGTGAAGTTTTCCGTCTTTATAAAAACCTTCCATTTTAATGTTGCCATTATCATGGTAATAAGTGGCTTTAACCATCTGGTTAACTATTTCATATTTTGGCTTTATCTCTTGTGCTGACAAAACGCCTGCAGACAACATCAACGCAGCTATTATAATCTTCTTCATATCCGTTTTGTGTTTAGTTCGTAAATTATCTATAACAAATATAAGAAATTAATTTACATTAAATACATATTCGCTTAACAATTTGGTAACATTGGATATAATTTAACATTTTAGCTATGTTAGCTTATTTATTTATATTAGCCGGCTAACATAATCATCTTTATGAAAAAGTTTCTGTTTGTATTAGTAATGTACTTATTTACAAGAGTTTGCGTTGCAGGCGGTGGGTTTACTTATAGTCTTGCAGAAAACCAGAAGCCTGAAAATACTTATTCTTTCAACCTTGCTGGAGGCAGTTCTTTTCATATAATTGTTGCCAAGAACCGCGATTCGCGTGACTATGATGTTATCCCGTTCTTTGCAGACAGTTCGGGTAATGTTATCAAGATGACACAAACATCAGTAACCGATAAACCCAATTTTACTGCGGCTCACATATATAACGGCGCAATTACAGCTATATCTCAGGGCAAGGGCGAATTGCTTGTTATAGATTATAACATTATGAATGGGAGCATCAACAATAAAAAGGTTGAAGGCTTTGATGTGGCAGTAGCCACTTTTTTTGATGATAACAGGACACTGATTTTGCATGAAGCGCCAAAAGGTGATGACCTGGTACTCCAAATTATAAAAAATGGCAGCGAAATTACCACCTTACCCGTACCCCTTGATAAAGAAACAGCAACAGAATATAACGGTATGCTGCAAATGGGCAGTGATGTTATTAACACACAGGAATACGTGAAGAATGGTTCTCTAAAATCTACACGTATATATTTAGAAGACGACAGTATTATTATTACGAATGACGACAAGGTAAACCATACTACCAAGGCACTTATAATTGATAGCAAGACAGGCAAAGCCAGGTTAATGCAGTATGAAGTGTATAAAGAAAATTACAAACAATTATCATCTTTTATTAGTGGTAACAGGCTGTTTGCCATGAATAGTGATAAGAAGGCTTTAACAATAAATATTTTTGCCATTGCAAACGGCGAGAAACAGGCTTCTTTTTCGCTTAAAGAAGATCTTAGCTTGTATATGGGCGGAAAGGATATTGATAAATATCTGAAAAAAATTCATAAAAGCGACATGAAGCCAACGCTTACCGTTAACAGGTTTGGCAACAATTACAGCCTTCGTGTAGATGCTGTAGATATTAATACTTACTATTATTACGACTGGTGGTTCTTTCATAATTTTATGTGGCAGCAGCAGATGATGATGCAACAGCAGCAGCAAATGATGCAGAACCATATAAGGAATATGAATATATACCGCGGGCCGAGCCCTGATAGTTATAATGTGCCGTATTTTGTTTTACCTTCGGAAGAAGACTTATCATTTACCATTCCGCTTGATAGTGATTTGAAACTTATGGAGCAGGGCTCTGACAGTGATACCGATTATCTTTATGTTGATAAACAGAAGATGACCAGCCAGTTTGTAGAGAACAAGTCTATAAAAAATTTCAGTGCGTGTTTTGGTACAGAAGCTATGTCTTACATTTATATGGATAAAAAATCAGATGTCTTTACTATAGACAGGATTAACTACTAATTTGTCTATTCTGTTGCGTTGCTGATTTACTTCAGCAGTTTATCAAGCATATCATTAATGGCGCTGTCAGAAGGGCGCGGTGCATCTGCTTTCACCACGTTACCTTTTGGGTCTATTAATATAAAACGCGGGATAGATTTTATGCCATAAGCCGTTATAAAGTCAGATTTCCAGTCTTTATCGGCAATCAGCTGAACGCCACCAAGGTTTTCGCTTTTAACCATTTCCTGCCATTTTTCAAGGTCTTTTTCCTTATCTACCGAAATGCTGATAAAGGCAATATTTTTGCCGCTGTATTTTTCTTCCATTTCCTGTAGGTGCGGTATCTGCTGCCTGCATGGGCCGCACCAGGTAGCCCATACATCAATATAAACATACTTACCTTGAAAGTCAGAAAGGGTAACCGTTTTACCGTCAACACTCTTAAAGCTGAATCCCGGCGAAGCCTTACTTTCCAGGCTTCTTATTTTTGCCATCTTGGCAATTTCATCAGGCAGGTTTTTATTCTGGATGCCTATAAAGATGTTTTTTACCATATTCTTATAAAAGAAATCATAGTCAGATGCCTTCAGCTTGTTCTCCCATTCAGCGGTAAGTTTTTCTGCTTCAGCCTTAATAGCTGCGTCATCTCCGCCTTTTGTAAAACGTTCAATCAGGTTTTCCTTATCGCGTGTCATTTCAGCCAGAAAGTTATTCTCATTCGCGCCTTTACCTTCAAAAGAAACCGTGTTTTCCCATTTATTGGCGTCTGCTGTAAAATTTATATCCGTATCGTTGGTTAGGTAAAGCGGCTGCTCTTTGTCTTTATAGTAAAGTGTGAAAAAGCCCATTCCCTGTTGCAGCCTGCCTTCAAAATGGCCTTTTTTATCTAAGGCATAGCCCTGTTGCCATCCTCGCACACTTTTAACATAAACAGAGTCAGCATCCGCATTTTTAATGGTGCCCTTAAAGTTTTTGATATCCGCCTGAGCAAAAGCCCCGGCACAGGTAAGTAACAATAATAAATATTTCATAGTTTATTTTAGTAGTTTGTCAAGTAATTTTTTCAGTTTCGGGTCGCTTGGCCTCGGTGCATCAGAGCGTACAATTTTACCTTGCGGGTCTATCAGTATAAAGCGCGGTATAGAGCGTATGCCATAAGCCATAATAAAATCAGATTTCCAGTCTTTATCAGCAATCAGCTGAACGCCGCCAAGCTCTTCTTTTTTAACCATGCTTTTCCACTTGCCGTGATCTGTTTCCTTATCTACAGATATGCTTACAAAAACAATATTCTTATCGTGATATTGCTCTTCAACCTGCTTTAAGTAAGGGATTTCTTTGCGGCACGGCCCGCACCATGTGGCCCATACATCTATATAAACATATTTGCCTTTAAAATCGGCAAGGCTGCTTGTGCCGCCTTTATGGTTTTCATAACCTGTAAATACAGCAGAAGGCTTACCCTGCATTTTTTGTTCTTCCCTGTAACGGTCGGCTATTGCCTGTAATTGCTGTTGTTCCTGTATCAGCACATTAATCATCATCTGTTTAAAGCCTGCGCCCATTTCCGGGTTCTCTAAGCTTGAGCGTAAATCCCTTACCCTGTCGCCAATCATTTTATTAACTTCATCAGCATCATCAGGCAGGTCATCCAGCTTTTCCCTGAATGCTTCATCGGCAAGCATTTTTTTGGCAAGCCAGTTGTTTTCGGCAGCGCCTTTGCCGGCAAAGGTTATGCTTTCGTCAAACCGCTGCGCATCCAGCTTCATGCTCAGGTCATAGCCTTCATCAAGATAAAGCATAGCATATTCTTTACCATCATATAGCTGGTACAGGCCCGGGTTTATGCTTAGGGTTTCTTTATAATTCCCATTTTTATCGGCAGTAATAATTTTTTGTGCGGTTCGTGAGCGTATGTATAAAGTGTCGCTATTGCGGTTTTCTACCTGTGCTTTAAACTGTATAGTAACTTCCTGTGCAAAGGCAGTACAGGTTACAAACAGTAGCATATAAAGTAATTTTTTCATTGTGTTGTAATGTTAGTATTTTGTAAAAATACTTTTTTTAATGTATGAACCTTTCCGTTCAATGTTAAAAAATGCAACTCATAAGAGTATAGTTCGTATAAATTCCGCTATTTTGCAGGCTAATTATATAAAATTCTATGAGAAAGATTTTACTTTTAGTACTGTTTACATTTATTATAGCAGCATGTGGAACTGACGAAAAGCAGGTTGTAAATAAAAAACATCTTTATACAATAGAACTTCCCGGTTATATGAGCGAAGTAACCGACCTTAGCGAAGATGCTTCTTTACAATACCAAAGCATAGTTAATGACATTTATGTAATGGTTTTTGATGAACCAAAGGAAAATCTTGGTAATGCAATTTATGACAACGGCCTTGAAGATGATTATACTGATGACCTAGACGGTTATGCCAAATTACTTACAACAGGTATTGCTGACAATGTTGAATTTATAAGTGTGCCAAGTTTTACTGATAAGCAGATTAACGGGTTAAACGCAAAGATTGTTGATTTTAGCGGTACTGCTGAAGGAGTAAAAGCTTACTGGATGGTGGCATTTATTGAAGGGCGCAATAATTACTATCAGATTAGTACATGGACAAGTCTTGACAGAAAGGATAAGCTACATAAAGATATGGAGGCAATGATTGAATCTTTCACCGAAACAGATAAAAGTAAAAAGTAAAAGGTTTAATATTTAGGAACTACAAGTCTTATAATTGCCAATTGTTGCTAAATTTGCACTCTAAAATTTGATACTATGTACAGAAGCCACAATTGCGGCGAGCTTACAGCCGCCAATATTAACCAGAAAGTAACATTAGCCGGGTGGATACAAAAATCGCGTGATAAAGGATTCCTTATTTGGGCCGACCTTAGGGATCGCTACGGGGTTACGCAGCTTATATTTGATGAGGAGCGTACTGATAAAGCGGTTTTTAACCTTGCAGGTACTCTTGGTCGTGAGTTTGTTGTACAGGTAAAGGGTAGGGTTATAGAGCGTGAAAGCAAGAACCCGAATATGCCTACCGGCGATATAGAGATACTGGTAAAAGAGCTTACTATACTTAACCCTTCGGCAGTACCGCCGTTTACGATAGAAGATGAAACCGACGGGGGCGAAGACCTGAGAATGAAATACAGGTACCTTGATATTCGCCGTAACCCGGTAAAGAACAGCCTGCTGTTTCGCCACAAAGTAGCAATGGAGGTACGCAATTACCTTTCTGCACAAGGATTTATAGAGGTAGAAACACCGGTGCTTATCAAATCTACACCGGAAGGTGCGCGTGATTTTGTGGTGCCAAGCCGCATGAACCCTGGCCAGTTTTATGCCCTGCCACAGTCGCCGCAAACTTTTAAGCAGTTGCTTATGGTAGGCGGTATGGATAAATACTTCCAGATAGTAAAGTGTTTCCGCGATGAAGACCTTCGTGCCGACAGGCAGCCGGAGTTCAGCCAAATAGACTGTGAAATGGCATTTGTAGAGCAGGAAGATATAATGCAGACATTTGAAGGGTTGGCGAGCCACCTGCTGAAAGAGCTTAAAGGTGTCGAGACAGGTAAATTCCCCCGAATGACGTATGACGAGGCCATGCGTAAGTATGGCAACGATAAGCCGGACATCCGTTTCGGGATGGAGTTTGGCGAGCTGAATGAAGTAGCACAACATAAAGACTTTGCTGTATTTAATGATGCCGAACTGGTTGTGGGTGTTGCCGCGCCGGGCTGTGCATCTTATACAAGAAAGGAAATAGATGCACTTATCGATTGGGTTAAGCGCCCACAGGTTGGCGCAAGCGGCATGGTGTACGTAAAGTATAATGAAGATGGTTCACTAAAATCATCTGTAGATAAGTTTTATGATGAGGCCGACCTTGCCAAATGGTCAGAAGCTACAGGCGCAAAGCCGGGCGACCTTATTTTGGTGCTAAGCGGAGAAGCACATAAAACACGTGCGCGCCTCAGCGCATTACGTATGGAGCTTGCCACGCGCTTGGGCCTTCGCAAGCCCGATGAGTTTGCACCGCTTTGGGTAGTAGATTTTCCATTATTAGAATGGGACGAGGATACAGAAAGATTCCACGCCATGCACCACCCGTTTACATCGCCAAAACCGGAAGATATGTCGTTATTGGAAACCGAGCCGGCAAAAGTAAGGGCAAATGCTTATGACCTTGTGCTTAACGGTAATGAGATTGGCGGAGGCTCTATCAGGATACACGATAAGGCTACACAGCAGCTTATGTTTAAATACTTAGGCTTTACCGAAGAGCAGGCAAAAGCGCAGTTTGGCTTCCTTATGGATGCATTTCAATATGGTGCGCCGCCGCATGGCGGCCTTGCTTTTGGTTTTGACAGGCTTGTTGCCATTTTGGGCGGGCAGGAAACCATACGTGATTTTATTGCCTTCCCTAAAAATAACTCAGGGCGCGATGTTATGATAGATGCACCATCTGTAATAGATAACGCGCAGCTTGATGAGCTGAATATACGACTGAAGTAATAAGATAATACAATATAATTAAAAGGAGCTGTCTCAAAAGTGCTTTTACCAGCATTTTGTCATTCCGGCGATAGGAGGAATCTTAACGAAATCAATCATTTAAGATTCTTCACTTCGCTGTCGCTTCGTTCAGAATGACACTGTTGAGACAGCCCTTTTTTAATTATAAGCGGCTGTTTGCCTTCAACAGCTTTGTTATTCCTTGATTATTTTAATTGTTTTCTCAGATTGTTGTGCCTTCACTTTTACAAAGTATATGCCGTTAGCCAAATCCTGAAGGTTAACAGTTGCCGTTTCTTTATTATTTGCCTGGCTTAGTACTTCCTGGCTCAAAAGGTTAATTACAGAAATGTCTTCTATTATGTTGTCATTTTGCAAATACAGGATGTCCTTAACTGGGTTAGGATATATTTTAAAGCCTGTAAATGCATGCTCATCTGCGCCCATTGAAAGATAGACGGTTACAGCAAGCCTTTCTTCACTCTCTATATCCCAAATGGTTTGCGAGGCGTAGTAGGTTGTGCCATCTACCAATAGCGTATTTAAAGGAAGAGGCTCTTCATCATCTGTATTGTCCTGATTACTCCTGCCGCCTGTAGCATCATTTGCATACCATTGTATGTTTTCGCCTTCAACTTCAATATCGGCAAGTGTGTCTCCTTCCTCAAATGACTGGCTTTCATCTCCCTGAGGTGCAGGTGTTGTATAGTTTTCATCCAGCACAACTATCTGGAAGCTTCCGGTTGTAAAACATCCTGTTTGCGGATTTTCTATCCTTACAAAAAGTGTTTCAGGATTTGTAGTGTTGTTGTAAATACCGGGAAGGGCATTGGTGCCGTTCATTGCATCGTTCTCTGTATTATAAATAGTTATAAAAAGTTCACCTGCATCAATAGTTTCAGTAATCTGCTGTATTTTAGAATTTAAGTCAAAGTCATAAATGCCGTCTGAATTAGGTTCGAAAGCTATAATATCACTAATATTAACCGTTTCCGTTACATTACTGCCTTCTATAATATTAATGCTATAATTAAGGTCGCATCCTCCACCGGGAACAGTAACATTTACTGTATATTCTCCAGGTACGGTCGCTATGTAAGAATTTGCTGTTTCTCCTTCAATCAATTCGCCGTTATAAAACCATAAAAAGGTAAAGCTGTCTGGCAGGTTAATGTGTAGCTGCGTTGTTGCCCCTTCGCATAGTACGGTTCCGTTTAAGGCAGTAAATTCTGCATATTCCGGTGAGCCTAAATTAAAGCTACCTGCTTCTATAAAAACAGCACTGTCCATTGCCGTATCCATATAATCTGCTATTACCAGTTTAATATGATAAGTATTGCCGGGCACTACTTCGCTGTAAGCTGTCATGGGCACAGTTGTGCCGTTAAAATTCACAGGTGCGGTAGGATTTGATGAATTATAAAAATCACTGAAAAATTCTACATTAGCAGAGGTGCAATTTGTATTATATTGATTGTCACGTATAGTTACTACCGATACAGGTGTTACTGTGCCGGGTATTACTGCAAGGTTAGTAGATACATCGCTTGTAAGGTCAGTCAATATAAAAGCGAACGCATCACCAAAAGTGCATTGGTATATGCCATATTCATTTGAAGCAAAAGAAAGTTGAAACTTATTTCTTCAACCATAGGCACAAAGTCAAATTCAAGCGATGTGGCGTTTGTAAAATTATTGTTTGCGCCATTATTCGCCATCAGAGCGGCAAGATCTGCATCAGTACCTGTTCCGGTGTTCTGGGTTAAAATTCCGTTTACAGGGCCCTGCACATTTGATACTTTGCCGGTAGATAATACTATCCCTTCACTAAATACAAAATCGGTACCATTACTTGTAAAGCTGCCCAGCCCTCCGTCAGTATCTGTTGGGCCCGTTGAATAAGCTATATTAGATACATCTATACATGAAGAGTTTATAAGTACGTCGGTTACAAGTTCTTCAGGTGCATAATCTGTGGCATTAGCAATTACACCCATCGGAAGAGTAATTAAACATACAGATACATTTGGAGTAGTTACGTTGGCTGTAAGTTCAATTTTATAAGTTTCACCAATAGTAAGATTATTAAGAATACCGCTTGTGCTTATACATTCAACAGCTGCCAAGTCATTACAACTACCGCTAAAAAGATGTCTTGCTATAGTTACATTGGTTCCCGACAATTGCTGTACATTTATTTTAAGCCTGCTATGTGTTGCAGTAAATTCAAACCAGATAGCTGCATTTGGATTAGTCGGGTAGGAACAGGCAGTAATGGTTGCGGGTGATGATGAACTAAATGATGCCTCTACAGAGGAATTGCAAATAACCCCATCATTAACAGGTATATTTAGTGCATCTTCGCAGGTATTTTGTGCAAAAATGGTCGCTGCAAATAGCAAAGTTGAAAATAGTAATAATTTTTTCATAAGTATGGTTGATGGTTTTGTCAGGCAATATAATTAAAATTAGGTAACTATTTAAGATAAAAGCAGTTATTGTAATAATCGATAATAGCTTTGCCTTTCAGCAATACATCGGCGCCTATTATACCGTGTACAGGTTTGGCTTTATACTGCCGCAACGCTTCATTAACATGAGACATATCAAATATTACCAACCCGAAATTTTTGGTTGACCACCTGCCCAGTTTTAGGTTGTTTTTTAATGATGCCTGTGTAAGCATGCCCACGCCGCCGGCACCTGCGGCTTTGGTTTCAGAATCGGCTGCCGAGAGGTTAAAGTATTCTATGCTTTCAAAACCCACACAACTGTTAGATGCGCCGGTATCCAGTATAAAATTTCCTTCGATACCATTAATTTTGGCTTTAATAAGCAGGTGCTGTGTTTTAGATATTTTAAATTTTATGCGTTTGTAGCCTTTGTCTTTAAGCGTGTCGTATAAGTTTTCCATTTTTATGTTAAGGATTGCTTCCCAAAAATACTTTAAATAATTGTATAAAGGGTGCAAAAGCCTTTTGCTATTTGTAATTTTGCTGCCTCATAAAAACTGATAATGATTTTTACCGATACCCATACACACCTGTACAGCGAAGAATTTGATGGGGAAACAGATGCCATGATTAACCGCGCCATTAATGCCGGTGTGACACTTATGTTTGTGCCATCTATAGATTCGTCTTATACAGATAAAATGTATGCACTGGAAGCGCGTTACCCGGAAAATGTTTTCCTGATGATGGGGCTTCACCCAACTTATGTAAAAGATAATTATGAAGAGGAGCTTGCGCATGTAGAAGCGGAACTGGCAAAGCGGAATTTTGCAGCCGTAGGCGAAATTGGTATAGACCTGTACTGGGACAAAACACGGCTGAAAGAGCAGCAGTATGCCTTTAAACATCAGATACAGCTTGCAAAAAAGTACGGGCTGCCTATAAATATACATTGCCGTGATGCTTTTGATGAGGTTTTTGAAGTGCTTGAGTCAGAAAAAGGGGAGGGGCTTTATGGTATATTTCATTGCTTTACCGGGAATTTTGAACAGGCACAGCAGGCAATTTCATATAATTTGAAACTCGGGATTGGGGGTGTCGCCACATTTAAGAACGGAAAAATTGACCAGTTTTTAGCCGATATAGATATAAAGGATATTGTACTTGAAACGGATTCTCCCTACCTGGCACCGGTGCCGCACAGGGGCAAACGGAACGAGAGCAGCTATACAGTTTTGATTGCAGAAAAACTGGCAGCTTTATACAATCTTTCTTTAGAAGAAATTGCAGCAATAACAACAGCAAACTCGAAGGCAGTTTTTGGCATTTAACAAACAATTTCGGTTTAAATTCGTAAAATTTTCGTTCATTTGTGAAATCGTTATAACTTTAAGAAGTGCATGTCGAAATTTGATCATATAAGGCCTTATTATGACAGTGAAGTTAATGAGGCCATACGCGGGGTACTGCACCACCCTATGATGAAGGCACTTATGAGCTTTACGTTTCCGGATGTTGAGCCTTCTGTATGGGAGGAACAGCTGAAGAAAACACATTCTAAACGCGATTTTCAGATAAATTTTATATACCCGGCAGTACAAAAAGTACTTAAAAAAAGCTCTGAAGGGCTTACCACTTCCGGTTTTGAAAAACTGGAAAGGCATACGCCATACCTCTTTATTTCCAATCACAGGGATATTATTCTTGATACTTCCTTGCTTAATGTTTGCCTTCATGACCACGGCCTTATAATGACGGCATCTGCAATAGGCGACAACCTTGTCCAGAAGCCGGTACTGCACACGCTTTCAAGGCTTAACCGCAATTTTGTTGTGCAACGGGGCTTACCGCCGCGTGAGTTGCTGCAAAGCTCTAAGCTCATGTCAGAGTATGTTAGGCAACTACTGTTGCACGAAAACCGTTCAGTTTGGATAGCCCAGCGCGAGGGCCGCACCAAAGACGGTAATGATGCCACCCACCAGGGAGTATTAAAAATGCTCGCTATGGCAGCCGAGGGAGAAGATACTATGGCTTATTTTAAATCGCTAAAAATTGTACCGGTATCTATTTCTTATGAATATGACCCTACTGATGCACTAAAAATGCCCATGCTTATGGCAAAGGCAAATGATGAGGTGTATGTAAAGGAAAAGAATGAAGACCTTAACACGCTGCTAAGCGGTATTATGGGGCAGAAAAAACGTATCCACATTCACGTTTGCGATGTGCTGGATACCGAGTTTGATACCATAAGCGCTGAGCAGGACAATAATAATAAGCAGATACAGGCGCTTGCACAGGTGCTTGACGATGCTATTTTAAGCAGCTATATGCTTTGGCCTACCAACTATATAGCGTATGACCTTTTGCATGGCGGCAGCCGCTTTGCAGCTGAATATACCGATAAAGAACGCCAGCTTTTTGAAAGGCGGCTCGAAATGCGCATTGATATAGAAAATGAGGTTATGCGTAATAACTTTTTGGCAATGTATGCCAACCCTGTTGTAAATAAAATGAAATACCAGGATGCATAGCAAACCCAATATACTGTTGCTTTACACAGGCGGTACCATTGGTATGGTAAAAGATTTTAAAACCGGGGCATTAAAGAACTTTAACTTCGCCAAGCTGTTGCAGCGCATACCCGAATTAAAACAACTGGACTGTAACATACAAACAGCTTCATTTGAGCAGCCTATAGACTCGTCTAACATGGCGCCGCCAAAATGGGCAAAAATAGCAGCTATAGTCCAGGAAAATTATGATAAGTTCGATGGTTTTGTTATTCTGCATGGTTCCGATACTATGTCTTATTCGGCATCTGCACTTAGCTTTATGCTGCAAAACCTGAATAAGCCAGTTGTTTTTACCGGTTCGCAATTGCCTATTGGCGATTTGCGCACCGATGCTAAAGAAAACCTTATAACAGCCATACAGATAGCCTCGCTGCAAAACAAAACACACCCTGTAGTGCGCGAGGTATGCCTTTATTTTGAATATAAGCTCTATCGCGGTAACCGCACTACAAAAATCAGCGCCGAGCATTTTAATGCCTTCGCATCACCTAACTACCCGCCTCTTGCGGAATCAGGCGTTCATCTTAAAATTAACGAAGATTTGCTGTTGCACAATTCCGCACAACCTTTTAAGGTTTCGGAAGGTTTTGATGATAATGTGGTAATCATAAAAATGTTTCCTGGTATTAGCGAGCAGGTACTAACTTCTATACTTAACACGCCCGGGCTTAAAGGTGCAGTTTTAGAAACTTACGGCGCCGGTAATGCACCAACCGACATCTACTTTATATCTACCCTGCAACGGGCCATAGAGCGCGGGCTGCACATAGTAAATGTAACGCAATGCTCAGGCGGCAGCGTTAACATGGGGCACTATGAAACAAGCACGCTGCTTAAAGAAATCGGGGTAATATCGGGCAAAGATATTACTACCGAAGCAGCCATTACCAAGCTGATGTACCTGCTTGGTCAGCAGGTGCCACCTGCTGATTTTAAGGCATGTTTTGAGGAGCCGCTGTGTGGGGAATTGTCGGAATAAATTTTTTAGAATCAGTTTTTAATTCTATTTTTGCACCCTGTTTTAGAGAGGTGGCCGAGTGGTCGAAGGCGCACGCCTGGAAAGTGTGTATGCTCCAAAAGGGCATCGAGGGTTCGAATCCCTTCCTCTCTGCGAAAAAGGACTCAATTATGAGTCAAAAATATCTTAAATAGCTAAAAGCCTGCAAGTTAACAATTTGCGGGTTTTTTATTTTTAGCCTGCAAATACACAAAATTTGCAAAAATGCACAAAATTTTTGTGGTGCATTCGTGGCGCAGAGACCCGAAAAAAAAAGTGCGCCACAAAATCCTTGTAACTCATTGATTAGCAAGATGTAAAGCACGTTAACGACTTGATTTTTAAGTACAACAGTTCGACCTTTATTAACTTTAAATGTTTGAATTATGTTGGAAAGCAGTTTTGGATTAACCTTCTTTTTGAGGACTCCGCGAAGAAAGACCAATATCAGGTCTATTTATTTGAGAATTACCGTTGACGGTATTCCTAAAGAAACATCTATTAAATGTACCTGGGATTTAACCAGGTGGGATCAAAAAACAGAACGTGCAACCGGGAGCAAGGAAGATGCACGCGTCTTAAACAATGTGCTTGATGCAATAACCGTCAAAGTAAATAAGAGAAAAGCTGATCTTATCTATGCCGAGGAAACAATCACTGCACAAAAGCTTATCGATTATGTCAAGGGAAAGGTTGCTTCCAGGGCAAAGGTTCTGGAAGAATTCCAACTTCATAACGACGAAGTCAAAGCCCTTGTACCAAAAGAGTATTCAGCAGGAACACTTGAACGTTTTGTTACCGCTAAATCTCACGTCAGGGATTTTATAAAGTTTAAGTACAGGGTAGATGATCTGGAGTTTAGGGAACTGAATTTCCAGTTTGTTAAAGATTATGAATTCTACCTTAAAACGGTCAAAGGATGCTGTAATAATACTACGTTGAAATATATATCGAATTTTAAAAAGATAGTATTGCGGGCAATTGCAAAGGAAATTATAACGGTTGACCCTTTTAAACTTTTCAAGGGGAAAAAGACGAAGACCAATAAAAAGCCTTTAAGTAGGGAAGAACTCCTAAAAATCGAGAGGCATAGTTTTTCTACACCAAGACTTGAATTAGTACGCGATATTTTTGTATTCCAATGTTATACGGGCTTAGCTTATATTGATGTATTTAACCTAAAAGCATCAGACATTAAAACTGGCATTGATGGTGAGCCATGGATTATGACTGAAAGGCAGAAAACCGGTTCAGAAACCAATGTCCCACTGCTGCCACAAGCTTTGGAAATCATGTCGCGTTACAAAGGTCATCCACTCAGTGAAAAGCGCGGTGCTGTGCTACCAGTCAAATCAAATCAAAAGATGAACGCCTATCTGAAAGAAATCGCAGACTTATGCGGCATCAACTGCGAATTGAACACGCACAAAGCGCGTAGAACGTTTGCAAGTACAGTAACCCTCGGCAACAATGTTCCGATACATGTTGTGAAGGAAATGCTCGGCCATCATTCCATTCAGCAAACGGAAGAGTATGCTATCACTGAGAAACAGAGTATATCACGAGAGATGCAGGGACTAAGGCATAAATTTGCCGTTGAAAAAGCAAGCAAGCCTGAAGTAACGTGGGAGGCCATTCATAAATTAGAGAATGAACTTCAGGAAATGAAAATGAAATTCCTCACCATTCAAAGTGCATAATAATTAAGCCTTAAGATAAATCTTAAGGCTTAATTATTTAATAGAGATTATAGCTTAGGTTTGGAAGTGTAAGTTTTAGTACCAGGAATAGCTGTCTTGAAAGCTCCAACAATTCCAACGCTGAAACGGGCTCGCGTTATTCCAACATATAATTTTGCCCTCGCTTCATCTTTTAAGGCAGAACTGTTATTCTCTATCCATTTTTTCATATCAGAGGTAGGATAAATTAAAACACGATCGAATGTCTTGCCTTTTGAAGTCCCAAAGTTTGCAACTGCAAAATCCAGATCCGCTTTTACAGTAATACTCCACCGTAATTGCACAGGATCAAATTCCTCTAAATATGATCTTGCGTCAGCTTCGTTTATTAAATAAATGCCAGTATGGTCACTCTCACCGCTGCGGCAGGACTGACAGTCGCAAGCTGATGTTGCAGCGTATTGTGGATAAAGTTTTGATGAGTAGTCGCAAATAAGCTGGTTGTTCCGGTGTGATGCGGCAAGTGTTGTTTCATCAATGTTCCCATTAATTAACTTTTTGCATTCAGTCTGCAAAAATTCTTTTATTTTCCCGTCAGCATACTTTTTGTATTTTGCTTCGTGGTGTGTCAAGTAAGTTACCTGTCGCGGATCGCCTACAAGCGTGATAGTACTCGCGGATTTAAAAAGAAGTTTTATAATTTCCAGATCGTAACCTGCCAGATCTTGTACCTCATCTATAAAAATATGGGGGTAAATCCTCCTTATGCGGTCTATGATTTCGCCTTTCAAAGCTGCATCAGCGTTTACGACGAATTTGGCAAGTTTATCGGAGTAGATTCTCCCGCCACCCGTGAAGTAATGCTTTATAAAATTTTCGTGCTCACCCCAGAATAACGGATGTCCGTTTGAGACTACACGCTTTCCCTGCTTATCGAATTTTGCTCCAGATCTTTGATTTACCAGATCTAATCCTCTGACCGATTGCGTGAACATTACTTCATTAAAGGTTCCCTGATAGGGCTTTACGCCATGCTGAATTAGAAACGAAAACCACGTTTGTATTTTTATATTGCTGGGAACATACTTGTTCAGTTGAATAATTTTGCTGCGAATTTCTTCCTCGTTGTATTCCGTATACGTCGTGATCAGGACCTGTTTGTCTTTGATCTTTAAAGCCTCCTTTACGATTGCGGTTGTCTTTCCCGATCCTGCTGCTGCAATGACAAGCTTATTGTTCATTACACCAGGCTATTGCATCCAAAATGTACTTCGGATAGGTGATTGATTTTGCCGAGTTGAATATTTTCATCGCGCATTCGGTTTTATTGTCCTGCATATATTCACTGATTGCCTCCTCAGTCTTATATATAGTCGCACTGATGCCCAATATGTCGCAGAGGTTTGACAAATTGCCTGTATTGGCCCTGACGATTTGCGGTTCCAATGTGTTAAGGCTATTATCAGAATCGGCAAAGATTTTAATGGTCATTGATCCCGCATAATCTTTGTACTTTTTCGTGATTTTTGTTGCGTAATCTTTGTCATTGTCGGTCAAAACCGCGACAGGCTTTTGAACTAGTTCCGCTATTTCCAGAAATCTTTTAAAAGAAGTGCCTACTGAAATAATGTCTATTTCGTTTTCTATTGGCAATGTATTGGCATGGCTGTCTTTGTATGCACGCTGAAATACGAGTTCGTCAGACGGGCCTTCAACCAATAGCGCTTTCTTTGAGAGTATCATGCGTAAAGTTTCGTAGCCAGGCAATTTTTCGAAAAAATCGTATGTGTCAGACTTCAACGCCGTCAAGCGGATTTCCTTTCTATTATGAAGCAATATCAGATTTTTTAAACTCAACTTGTTTGCAACAAAGCTACTATGTGTGCTGACAATAATCTGCTTGCCCTCACATTTTTGCTGGATACTTTTAATGAACTGATTCAGTTTTGTATGAGATAGGTGGTTTTCCGGTTCCTCTATTAAAATGAGGTTTGACTCTTTCGCTTTTTTGTGGGCAAGAGCCAAGTTGGTTTTGATCAGGCATTGCTCGCCCTTTCCTATCTGATGGAATGGTATGCCTTCGAGATAAGTCATTAGCGATGTTTCCCATGAATTTTTTGCTGACAAATCAACTGAAATATGAACGGTCTTCGTCGATATATCGGCTTTGCCGGTAATTTTTGTATTGATTGCCGCAACAGATTTGTCCGACATAAACGTCTCCTTCATTTTCCGATAGGCTTGGGATAAGTCTACGATTTCCTTTTCAATCAGGTCGTCCTTGATAATTTTGGAAATATAAACATCCGACCCATTTTGAAATCTTGTTCCGGAGGAATCTATCATTACTGACTTTACAGGAAGCGTCCTGATCGATACTGTATCCCGCGCAAAAGTCGTCCACGTCATCTTATAGAATTCAATCGGAATAGTCATGACATCGCCGAGAATTAACTCGTTATAATCATCAATATAATCGTGGTCGAACTCTATTTTAAAACTTATTCCGCATCCCTTTTTTCGCTGAATGTTAGCATCACCTTCGAAGAGGGGGAGTGGGTCACCACAAAAAAAAATCTCAATCACGATCTCGGGCGGCTTCTGTGGGGCAGCAGTTTTAAGACTGGCAAGGTAATCGATTTCGACGTCCTTATTAAATAAGTATTGTGAAAGTTCGTTCTTAAGATAACGTCCGCAAAGCAATCCTGATAATGCCAAATGAATAGCTTCAAGAATTGTAGATTTTCCGGCTTCATTGTTCCCGACAATGATATTTATACCGTTTGATAATTCCAACGGAAAAAGTCCTTTAAAGCATTTATAATTTACAATATTAATTCTCTCGATAAAGTTCATTAAGCGATTTCGTTTTAAGTTTGATTTGAGGCGCGCTATATTAACAAAAGTTTAGCTAATATAGCAAAAAAAGAAAGGCATGTTGTCGAAAGCAATTCCTACTACCGGCAAGTATTCAAACAAATAGCAGTGCATTTGGAGAGTTGCTTGTAAATTGCGGACGGCGCGAATGAACCTTACGGTAAAATTAGTAGAATGGAAGATTATTTTGTTTCGGCAGCGAGTATAGTTTATACAAAAAAAAGATTGCTGCCTGGCAATGGTTACGATGAACGTTGCTTGCAGCAACGCCTGCAGGCAGGCTTGGGATTGCTCCCCGAACTTACAGAGGAACTGGAAAATTTTGCAACATTTTTCATCCTCATTAATCAGCCAATGACAAACCGGCAAATAAGATTGCTTGCCTCTATTAATAACGAGCTGATAAGTTCCTTTATTTCCGCGATATAAAGCGGAAACAAGTCGATTTATTGGGCTATTTTCAGCATTACTTCACTTCGATACCCTGGATGATATGAAGGACGATAATCGATATATCCCATAACTTGAAGTTCCTTAAAGTATTTATGGTAAGTGGGAATTGTGTGGATGTGTGACAGGCTCATCAATTTACTCCGGCTCACTTTAATTATACCGCTCTCGCCCTGCCTGTAACCTAAATACAATATGGCGGTAAGCAATGCAAAATGCCAAACATTAAGCCTGTTGTCCTTTTCAAATATTGAAAGATATTTTAGAAGATTTGCCAGTTCCATATTTAATTTTCCCCGAAAAGTTTCAGAAGGTCAGACTTATTGTAGTAGTAGGAACCCAAGACTTTTTTGTAGCGAATCTTTCCACTGATACGCAAGTTTTGCAAGGAGCCGGCAGAAATGTCCAGAAGCTTTCGCACTACCCTTCCCTTTAACCATTCAAAGTCTGTTCCGGCATTTTCTGTTCTTTCACCTTGCGCTAATAGCTGCCCGATCTGTTCAAGGAGCAGTAGCCCAAATTGGCGCAGGTCGTCTTTAGTTACATTATTGTCCATCGTTCACCAATCGTTTTCATATGTAAAAATGAAATTACGTAGTGTTTCAATACCTTTTGCAGATGTGGAATTGGATGGCGTTAATTGACCTTTAGTGTTATTACGTCGTAACTGACATGAAAACTGTTTTTATCTTTGCGGCATGAATCCAGATGAGATAAAAAAATATTTTGAGAAAAACCCGCCGCCGGTTGCTGTTGACTGGAAGCCTTGGGCTAAAATCAGTGACACCCAGAAATTCCTTAATAGCTGTTATACTTCAATTGCCAGCTTTAAAGGACCCTATGACAAGTGCCCTTCGTATTGGCATTTAAAGGAATTTTATGATGATATGCGCTCAAAGGAATAGTAAAGCATCAGTAATTGTAGTGAAAATCCTCCCTTGAAGATTGTAACGGAAAGCGCGGCGGTGTCGGATGCCCAAAAAAAACCAGCCCTAAAAGAACTGGTTTCCAACGTGGAATAACTATAATCATTGCGCTCCCATAATTTTTTTCGGATTTGCAGCATTTGCCCTCCCGCATATTCTAATTCATATGTGTATTCTTTTCCTTTCAGTGGAGTAAACAATTTTCTATACTTCTTTTTGGTGGTATTGTAGATTTTTAAAACTATAAAAGTTTGAAACCAATTCTTGTCCATTGGTATTTCATAATCGTATATTTTTAGACTGCCATTTGAGTAATCATAATAATCAAATGCAAGGTAGAAGTGCGTTAACTAACTGGCTATGGCATCTGACTACGTAAATTAAAACCTTAAAATCGTAATTTTGCAGGTAAATTAGGAGTGCCAATGACAACATTATATATAAAAAATATGGTTTGCAACCGCTGTATCATGGTGGTAGAAAATGAACTCGGTAAACTTGGCCTGAAGACAAAATATGTACGATTGGGCGAAGCTGCATTGGAAAATGAGCTTTCAGTCACGGAAAGGGAAAAGCTGAAAGATATCCTGATCTCACTGGGATTTGCCCTTATAGATGACAAAAAGGGCAAGATTATTGAAAAAATAAAAAACACAATAATCCATTTGGTGCACTACCACCAGGGTGAATTGAAGACCAATTTGTCAGATGTGCTTAAGGATGAGCTGAATCACGACTACAATTACTTATCCAGTCTTTTTTCGGAAGTGGAGGGCACTACAATCGAGAAGTACTACATTGCGCAGAGAATAGAAAAAGTAAAGGAACTCCTGGTGTACGACGAATTGTCATTGAGTGAGATTGCCTTCCGCCTGAATTACTCCAGCGTTGGATACCTGAGCAACCAGTTTAAAAAAGTGACCGGACTCACGCCGAGCCATTTCAAACAGGTAAAGGAAGAGAAAAGAAGGCCCCTGGATAGTTTATAAATGTTACAAATCAATTAAAGAATTCCACAATAAACGACAAGGATGCCGTAGCCAAATTTGCAGGGTAATTAAACCAAGCAAAATATGGCAGCAAATGACCTTTATACTATAAAACAGGTGTTCCCTGTTCTGGGTATGACTTGCGCTTCCTGCGCGGCAAGCGCTGAAAGCATCGTTAACTTTCAACCGGGTGTCAAGAGCGCTTCAGTGAATTATGCTACGGGAAATTTGACAGTCGAATTTGAACCCGGCAGAACAGATGTCATCCAACTGCAAAAGGCGGTGCAATCTGTGGGTTACGACCTATTGCTGGAAGATGAGGAACAGAGGCAGGAGGCATTAGAAGCGATTTATGCCCAAAAGTATACACAACTTAAGAAAAAAGCTTTCTGGGCTGTCCTTTTCTCGTTACCCGTAGTAGTACTGGGGATGTTCGCTATGGGTATGCCCTATGCTAATGAGATGATGTGGGTATTTTCTACTCCTGTCGTAATTTGGCTGGGTAGGGACTTTTTCATCAATGCATGGAAGCAGGCGAAATACCGCTCTGCCAATATGGATACATTGGTAGCGCTCAGCACCGGCATTGCTTACCTGTTCAGTGTTTTCAATATGTTATTTCCGGCCTTTTGGCACAAGAGAGGCTTGCATGCGCACGTCTATTTTGAAGCAGCAGCGGTTGTCATCGCATTTATCCTGCTTGGTAAGCTTTTGGAAGAAAGGGCTAAAGGAAGCACCTCCTCGGCCATCAGGAAGCTGATGGGCCTACAGCCAAAAACTGTTACGGTAGTGCTCGCAGATGGATCGCTTCAGCAGACTCCTCTTGATCAGGTAATCCCTGGCGATGTCATACAGGTGAAACCGGGCGAAAAGATAGCGGTGGATGGGATAGTGACCTCGGGAACGTCGTATGTGGACGAAAGTATGTGAAGCGGAGAGCCTATACCGGTAGCCAAAAAGATAGCCGAAAAGGTATTCGCAGGCACGATTAACCAAAGGGGCGCTTTTGAGTTCAGGGCGATAAACGTAGGGAAAGAAACCATGCTTGCACACATAATAAAAATGGTGCAGGATGCCCAAGGCAGCAAGGCACCCGTGCAGAAACTGGTGGATAAAATTGCAGGCATTTTTGTTCCCGCGGTGATAGGTATTGCAACCTTTACCTTTATGCTGTGGTGGGTGTTAGGTGGTGAAAACGGTATAGTACAGGGGTTGCAGGCAGCTATTACCGTTCTTATAATAGCCTGCCCCTGCGCATTGGGGTTGGCGACTCCCACTGCCATTATGGTTGGTGTTGGTAAAGGCGCAGAGAATGGGATACTTATAAAAGATGCCGAAAGCCTTGAGTTGGCGAAACGAGTTACTGCCGTGGTACTTGACAAAACGGGGACTATTACAGAAGGAAAGCCACTTGTTATGGACATTATGTGGCTGGATAATGATGATACATCAAAAAATGTCCTTTTGAGCATGGAAAAGCGCTCCGAGCATCCTTTGGCAGGTGCAGTGGTTAACCACTTTGGTGATCTGCCGACGATTCCTTTATCCAACTTTGAAAGCATAACAGGTAAGGGGATCAATGCCCGGTACAATAACGAAAATTACTTTGCAGGCAGTAAAAAGCTGTTAGAAGAAAATAATATCCGTATTGATGTGAGCCTGCAAAAGCAAGCTGAGGAATGGGATAAACTATCGGTTACGGTTATATGGTTTGCCGATAGCAGACAAGCCTTATGTGTAATCGGCGTATCGGATAAGGTTAAAGAAACTTCTGCCCTGGCCGTCCGACAGATGCAGGGAATGGGAATTGAGCTTTATATGTTGACGGGCGATAACCAGACAACGGCCCGGTCAATCTCAGAACAGACCGGCATACGGCATTACAAGGCCGAGGTATTGCCACAGCAGAAAGCCGATTTTATCAAAGAACTGCAAGGTAAAGGAAAGGTAGTGGCAATGGTGGGCGATGGTATCAATGACAGCGCTGCACTTGCGACAGCCGATATAAGTATTGCGATGGGCAAGGGTGCAGACATCGCAATGGACGTAGCCAAGATGACCATCATTTCGTCGGACCTTACAAGGATACCACAGGCCATACGTTTGTCAGAAAAGATCGTGGCTACAATTAGACAAAACCTGTTTTGGGCATTTATATACAACTTGATCGGCATCCCTATAGCAGCTGGGATTTTATACCCGGTGAACGGTTTCCTGCTGGATCCTATGGTCGCTGGAGCTGCGATGGCGCTCAGCAGCGTAAGCGTGGTATCTAACAGTTTGCGCCTAAAGCTGAAAAAATAAAACATTAAATGTCACAAATCAAAGGAGAAATTGCACAATGATGAGATGTGATTAAGTGCTGAAATTTGTGCGACAAGATAATCTATAAATTATAACCGATGGACAACAAGGAATTTCTATTTAAGACAAATATCAACTGCGGGGGATGTGTGGCCAAGGTAACTCCATTTTTGGATGATGCTGAAGGTGTCTGCCACTGGGAAGTTGATACACAAAATAAAGACAAGGTGCTGACAGTTAAATCCGAGGGAATATCCCAGGAGCAGGTGATGCAGACGGTTCAAAGGGCCGGTTTTAAAATAGAACCTTTGCCTAAGTAAAGAGCTTACTCAGACTTATATATAGCACGGAGAATGAGCTTAATTAAATTTTTTACATCGAATATCAAAAAAAGATAAAGAAATCTATCAGAAAGATTAACTTATTTGTAAATTTGTTGTATTGAAGTACTTTAGAACACATATAGGCATAACTCTATTGTTTTGTTTGGGACTTTTCCTGGTTCCCACACAAGGGCTTGCGTGTTCCAAAGGGTCAGTTAAGACGGAACACTCGTCTAGAACGACACATTCATCTGCCTGCTCCAAGAAACAATCGGCAAAACCTGATCATAAGGCCTGCTGCAATGGGAAGCCTTGCGGGAAATGCAAGCACGGTAAAGATTGTGGGGGGAAATGCAAGCACAGTTCCTGCCGGTGCGTTTCACCGCAAACTTCGCCTAATCTTGTAGGCATTATGGAGGTAGTGGCAAACACTCAATTAGCCATAATAAAAAAACAGGAGTTTTCTTTTGAACAAGCCTATTATTCTTCAGGCTTTTACGCTCTCTGGCTACCGCCTAAAATAAGCTAAAACTATGGCTTGACAGCCATAGGTGTGCCTTGTCAAAAGCTGTTCCGGCTTTTGCAAATCCCCTATTTGTATCATTTATTTAAAATTTAAAACAGAAATGGGCTTATCAATCCCCCGTTTCTCAAAATGTAATTATTATGAAATCATTATCAAAAATAGTGATGGTAATCGCCGTATTACTATCATCAATAAACGGCTTCGCACAAATCAAGAATGCGAAAACAGAAACCGTAAAGATTTATGGCAATTGTGGTATGTGCAAAACCACCATCGAAAAAGCAGGTAACGTAAAAAAGGTAGCCAGTGTGGACTGGAACAAAGATACCAAGATGGCTACGCTCACCTATGACGGCGACAAAACAAATCAGGATGAAATCCTGAAACGTATCGCTTTGGCTGGTTATGACAGTGAGAAGTTCCGTGCGCCGGATGACGCATATGCTAAACTGGCTGGTTGCTGCCAGTATGATAGACCAGTGAAGACGGTTGCCAAAAACAAGGAGGCGGGAATGGACATGAATGCCGGACATGGCAATCACGACCATAGCCAAATGGCAGCTAACAAAGATGCAGCCCAAAACCAATCACAGCTAAAGGCTGTATTTGACAACTACTTTTCAGTGAAAGATGCTTTGATAAAAACCGATGCAGCGACCGCATCTGCCAAAGCCGCTGAATTGGCTACATCCCTTAAAGCAGTCGATATGAATAAGCTATCGGCAGAGGAACATACGGCTTGGATGAAAGTAACGCAGGACTTAACGGCCAATGCGGAAAGCATTTCAAAATCAAAAGACGTTGCAAAACAAAGAAGTGCTTTTGCGGCACTTTCGGGAAGCATCTACACACTGGCTAAAGTGTCTAAACAGGACACCCCCGTTTATTACCAGCACTGTCCTATGTACAATGGAGGTAAGGGAGCCAATTGGCTAAGTAAAGAGAATGCCGTTAAAAATCCATATTACGGCTCACAGATGCTTACCTGCGGCAGTACGGTCGAAACCATTAAATAACAGGTCTGAAAGCTATGGTACAGTACAATGACATGGTGCAGGCACTTAAAGACCTAAGACAGCGTGGGTACAGTATGGACTTTAGTCTGTTGCCGGACTGCCTTTACTGTGCGTCAAAGAGCCTGAAACTAAAACCGGAGGATTTTACGGTTACGGAAACTCATAGGTTTGAAAGCCTCGACAGTAGTCCTGATAACAATGCCGTGATTTATGCCATATCGTCCAATGACGGTAAGAGCAAAGGGGTACTTGTTGATGCCTATGGTACTTATGCTGAAGAAATGTCCCATGAGATGGTAAAAAAATTAAATGCAACATAACTTTTAAAATCCCTTGTTATGAAAAAATACACGTGTCCTATGCACCCGCAGGTGCTAAAAGACGAACCAGGCAAATGCCCTCTTTGTGGCATGGCATTGGTTCACGTTGGCGGTACGTCAGCTTCTCATGAACACACATCAGAACATGGGCATTCCGGGCATTCTCAACATGGCCATGCTGATGAAAACTTTAATAAACATGAGGGACATCATACAGGCGATTTCCTCACACGTTTTTGGATAAGCCTTGTCATTACAATCCCTATCCTGCTCCTGTCGCACATGATACAGCAATGGTTGGGTTTCTCCCTTGTTTTCAATGGCGATAAATATGTGCTGCTGGCATTGGGTACGGTGATTTATAGCTATGGAGGCTTGCCATTCCTAAAAGGAATGATTGGCGAGATAAAAGCCAAGGCCATAGGCATGATGACCCTTGTCGCCATTGCCATATCCGTAGCCTATGTCTATTCCGTAGCCGTTGTATTTGGCTTGCAGGGTATGGACTTCTTTTGGGAACTGGCAACCCTTATTGACATCATGCTGTTAGGGCATTGGCTGGAAATGCGTTCCCAAATGGCTGCTTCACGGGCATTGCAGTCATTGGTGGCTTTGCTGCCCAACGATGTTACCGTGGAACGTGGCGGAGAAGCCGTAAAGATAAAGCTCGAAGACCTGCAAAGCGGTGAAACGGCTATCATAAAACCGGGTGAAAAAATTCCAGCCGATGGATTGGTACTGGAGGGGCTTTCGTATATCAACGAGAGTATGCTTACCGGAGAAAGTGTTCCCGTAAAAAAGGAAAAAGACGGAAAGGTCATCGCAGGCTCTATCAATGGCGATGGTGCGCTGAAAGTCAAGGTAACAGCCGTGGGAAAAGACAGCTACCTGAACAGGGTTATCAATCTTGTGCAGGAAGCGCAGGCTACCAAGTCTAATACACAGAACCTTGCGGACAAAGTTGCCAAATGGCTCACCTTTATTGCCATTGCCGTTGGCATAGGCACATTTGCCTATTGGTATGCAAGCAGTGGAGATATTGCCTTTGCGCTTGAAAGAATGGTGACGGTGATGGTAACGGCCTGCCCGCACGCATTGGGCGTGGCTATCCCGTTGGTGGTCGCCATTTCCACAACGCTTTCGGCGACCAATGGCCTGCTCATCCGCAACCGTACGGCATTTGAAACCACCCGCAAACTTTCCACCGTCATTTTTGATAAGACTGGTACACTCACCAAAGGTTCCCATGCAGTAGAAAAGGTTATACCGTTAACGGATGAATATAATGCCGATGAGGTTATCCAGTATGCTGCCGCAGTACAGCAAAATTCGGAACACCATATTGCTAAAGGCATTATGGCTACATTGAAAGAAAAAAGCCTTGCCTTATGGAAATCTGAAAACTTTAGCTATATGCAGGGCATAGGTGTAAAAGGTGTCGTGAACGGCAAAAATATCGTAGCTGGCGGCCCGAATTATTTCACCGAAAACCACCTTTCCCTGCCGGAAATACCAAGCGAAATCAATCAGGAAGCCGAAACGGTCAACTTTGTCCTCATTGATGACCGGGTAATCGGCATCATTACTTTGGCAGACAGCATCCGTGAGGGTTCGGCACAGGCGATTGAGGAACTCAAAAAAATGGGCATCAAGTCCTTTCTGCTCACCGGGGACAACGACAGGATTGCTGCTGCCGTAGCCGGAAAATTGGGTATGGACGGGTATTTGGCCAATGTGCTTCCGCATAACAAGCAGGAGAAAGTAAAGGAGTTTCAGGCAAAAGGCGAAATCGTAGCAATGACTGGTGATGGTGTAAATGATGCACCTGCACTGGCACAGGCAGATGTTGGAATTGCCGTGGGTTCCGGTACGGACGTGGCTGCCGAAACAGCCGATATCATATTGGTGGACAGCGACCCGAGGGATGTGGTCAAACTGATTGACTTTGGCAGACTTACCTACAAGAAAATGATACAGAACCTGATATGGGCGGTTGGCTACAACGTGGTGGCAATACCACTTGCAGCAGGTATATTCTATCCAAATTTTGTTTTAAGCCCAGCAATGGGTGCGGTATTGATGAGCGTAAGTACGATAGTAGTAGCGATTAATTCCCAACTTTTAAAAAGGAGACTGTCATGATAGAGAAAATTATTTCATGGTCAACGCACAACCGCTTTTTCGTGTGGATAGGCATACTGCTGATTGTGGTTGGGGGCGTATGGTCGGTAATGACCACACCGGTTGATGCCATCCCCGACCTTTCCGAAAATCAGGTCATCGTTTACACCGAATGGATGGGACGTAACCCCCAAATCATGGAAGACCAGATTACCTACCCTTTGGTTTCCAACTTGCAGGGTATTCCCAACGTTAAGGCCATTCGTGCAGCATCTATGTTTGGCATGAGTTTCATCTTTGTTGTATTTAATGACGATGCAGAAATCTATTGGGCAAGAACCCGTGTTTTGGAGCGGTTGAACTTCGCTCAAAAAGCATTACCACAAGGGGTAACTCCCACTCTCGGTCCCGATGGAACAGGCGTGGGTCATGTTTTTTGGTACACGCTTCAGGGCGATGGTTACGATTTGGGCGAACTCCGTGCAGTGCAGGACTGGTATGTAAAATTTGCAATGCAGAATGTAGAAGGTGTGAGCGAGGTGGCCTCTTTCGGAGGTTTCCAAAAACAATATCAGGTGAGCGTCAATCCCAACAAACTTATTTACTACAACATTTCAGCAATGGATGTGGCAAATGCCCTTAAAGCCAACAATCGTGACGTTGGAGGAAGTATCTATGAAATGAACCGTATGGGTTATATGATTAGAGGATTAGGTTATATCAAAGACATCCGGGATATAGAAGAAATTTCCGTTGGCTCAAATAAATCCATTCCCATCAAGCTGAAAGATGTTGCCGATGTACAAATGAGCAGCGACATCCGATTGGGAATTGTAGAAGAAAACGGCGAAGGCGAAGTAGTGGGCGGTGTGGTGGTTGCCAGATATGGCGAAAATGCAAAAGAAGTGATTGACCGTGTAAAAGAAAGGTTAGGCGATGTGGAAAAAGGTTTGCCTCCCGGAGTGAAGATTAAAATTGCTTACGACCGTAGCAATTTAATTGAAGCTGCCATTGCAACATTGAAAGAGGCGTTGTGGGAAGAAATTATTGTGGTTTCATTAGTGGTGCTGATTTTTCTTTTCCATGTGCGAAGCGCAGTAGTGGCCATTGTTACCATTCCCTTGTCGGTGCTGATTGGCTTTATGTTCGTGAAAATGTTTGGCATTTCACTCAACATTATGTCATTGGGCGGTATTGCCTTAGCCATTGGCGATTTGGTGGATGCGGGAATTGTGATGACTGAAAACGCTTATAAAGGTTTAGTAAAAGCAGTTTTAAAAACAGAAGAATAATGGAAAAGCAAAGAATAGGAAATACAAAAGAATTGAGTGAGGAAGAACGTATCAAAATCATTGAACGCTCATCACGCACTGTTGGAAGAGCCGTTTTCTTTTCCATATTGGTAACGCTCATTTCATTCTCTCCCATATTGTTTCTCGAAGGGCAGGAAAAGAAAATGTTTTCGCCTTTGGTATGGACAAAAACCTTTACTATGATTGGCTCCGCCATTATAGCATTATTTGTTGTCCCAATGCTGTTGCGTTCTTTAATGAAAGGCAAGCTCATTCCTGAAAGCAGAAACCCCATTGCAAATTTCTTTATAAAAATATACAGCCCTGTTTTGCGCCTTTGCCAGCATTGGAAAAAAACGGTAATTGCTATTGCTGCTTTAATCGTGGTGGGTAGCATTCCTTTTGTAGTGCGTTTGGGTTCGGAATTTATGCCACCGTTAGACGAAGGTTCTCTTTTGTTTATGCCCGTTACACTTCCTGATGTTTCCAACAACGAAGCCAAACGTATTTTGCAGGTGCAGGACAAGCTCATTATGTCCGTTCCCGAAGTGGAAAATGTTCTGGGCAAAGCAGGTCGTGCCTATACTGCAACCGACAATGCTCCGGTAAGTATGATTGAAAGCATTGTTGTATTAAAACCCCAATCGGAGTGGCGTAAAGGCATGACCACCGAAAAGCTGATTTCGGAACTGAACGAAAAAGTGCAGATACCTGGTGTTACAAGTGGCTGGACACAGCCTATAATCAATCGTATCAATATGCTTTCGACAGGTGTCCGGACAGATATTGGTGTGAAAATTTATGGGCAAAACTTAGATACTATCTACAACCTTTCAAGGCAAATTGAAAAATCATTGAAAGGTATTGATGGGCTTGCAGATTTATATGTAGAGCAACTCACAGGCGGGAAATATTTGGATATAAGAATTAATCGGGAAGAAATTGCCCGATATAATCTTTCTATTGAAGAAGTGAATATGCTTATTGAAATGGCATTAGGAGGAATGCCTTTGACCAATACCATTGAAGGCAGGCAGCGTTTCAGCGTTTCCATACGCTTAGCGCAGGATTTTAGAAGCGATATAGAAGAAATAAAACGAACGCCTTTGCAGACATCGGGTTACGGTGTTATTCCATTGTCAGCAGTGGCGGATGTTGAAATTTCGGAAGGCCCGCCAATGATAAATTCTGAAAATGCCATGCTGCGGGGAACGGTTCTGTTCAATGTGCGTGGCAGGGATATGGGAAGCGTAGTTGGCGATGCTAAAAAACGTATTGATGCAGATTTTCAAAAGCTGCCCAAAGGCTATTTTATTGAATGGAGTGGGCAATATGAAAATAAGGTTCGAGCAGAGAACCGTTTAAAAATCATCATTCCCATTACGCTTTTGATAATTGCTTTTGTCCTCTATTTCACTTTCCATTCGGTTAAGGAAATGGTGATTGTCCTTTCAAGTATTCCCATTGCATTAATCGGGGGGGTATATTCAATGTATTTTTTCGATGTGAATTTTTCGGTAGCTGTTGCGGTAGGTTTTATTGCCTTATTCGGCATTGCGGTAGAGACTGGTGTATTGATGCTCGTCTATATGAATGAAGCCATAAGAGATACAGTAGAAAAAAAGAAAAGTGCTGAACTCTCAAACGAAGATGTCGAGAAAGCCGTGTTTTCCGGTGCCGTAATGCGTGTACGACCTAAACTGATGACGGTAATGGCCGATATGATTGGTTTAATGCCTATTCTTTTGGCAACAGGTGTAGGTAGTGATGTCATGAAGCCTATTACAATACCTTTTGTTTTTGGCCTAATAACTTCTACTCTTTTCGTATTAATCGTTTTGCCAGTTATATATCAAATCGTCAAGGAAAGAGAAATAAAAAAATATGGTAAAGTAGAATTTTTAGAAAACATAGATTAATGGAAACAAAACACATTACCATTCCCATCAATCAATTTATCACTCAACTTGCAAGTGATAAAGAAAATGGATTACTTTCTGATGAAGCAATAAAACGCCTTCAAAAGTTTGGCAGTAATGTCATTCAGGCAGACAAAGGAAAAAGCCCGTTAAGGATACTATTGGAACAGTTCAATAGCCTCATGGTCTGGTTACTACTTTTCGCAGCCGGATTGTCTTTTTGGTTTCAGGAATATTTGGATGCCACAGCAATCCTGTTGGTTATCCTGATAAATGCTGTTGTAGGTTTCTGGATGGAATTGCAGGCACTACGCTCGATGAATGCACTGAAAAAAATGGCAAGCGTTCCGTCCAAAGTTTTTCGGGACGGAAAACTCATAGAAATTCCTTCCGAAGAATTGGTTCCGGGCGATGTGCTGTTTCTGGAAGCTGGCGATATCATAACCGCAGACGCAAGAATTATTCAGGCTGCGCAGCTTTCCGTTAACGAAGCATCATTAACAGGGGAAGCTATGCCCGTTGAAAAGAAAGAAACCGAACTGCCTGAAAAAACTCCCCTTGCAGAACGCACAAATATGTTGCATAAGGGAACCTATGTCACCAACGGAAATGCAAAAGCATTGGTAACAGCAACGGGTATGCAAACCGAACTTGGTAAAATTGCACACCTTGTTCAATCGGCAAAACAATCAGCTACACCGCTTGAAAAGAAACTACAAGTATTTAGCCGCAAACTAATCTACATCACAATCATATTGGTTGTCTTAATTTTTGTTGTCGGCCTTCTCACACATGGCGATTACGTAGAAATGCTTGAAACCGCTATTGCCCTTGCAGTAGCCGCTATTCCTGAAGGACTGCCAATTGTAGCAACATTGGCATTGGCACAGGGAATGATGAAAATGGCGAAGCACAAAATAATAGTAAAAAAGCTGGCTGCCGTTGAAACTTTAGGTGGAACAACGATTATCTGTACCGATAAAACAGGAACGCTTACTCAAAACAAAATTGAAGTAAGCGAAGTCATCCCGGTAGATATTGCTTCAGAGAAAAACAAAGAACTACTTACCCGTATCGGGATGCTTTGTAATACAGCATCTGTTGAAATCAACAATAACGGCGTTAATGAGATTGGTGACCCTCTGGAAACGGGACTGCTGAAATATGCTTACAAGCAAGGTGTATTAAAGGAGCAGGTAGAAAAAATCTTTCCGAAAATCAATGAAGTTCCATTTTCGTCAGAAACAAAAATGATGGCAACGTTGCATAAAAACGGTAACGGATTTACCGTGTTTGCCAAAGGTGCAGCAGAGGAACTTCTCAACCAATGCACATTCATTGTTAACGGCTACGATAAAAGTCAGCTAACTGAACAGCTAAAGGATGAGTGGAAACAGAAGGCTGAAAAACTTGCCGCATCGGGTTTAAGAATAATTGCAGGGGCATATAAAGAAACCACTAACGAAAACACACCATTACTGGAAGATTTGATATTTGCAGGACTTTACTGCATGATAGACCCGCCAGCAGAAGATGTTTATCAGGCTATTCAGGAAGCTAAGGATGCAGGTATCAGAGTAGTAATGATTACGGGTGACCATCCCGCTACTGCAAATTGTATCGCCAATCAACTTCACATTTCTTCCGAAAATGAGCCGATAAGCGGGAAAGATATGCAACCTTATGAGCATCTAACAGAAATAGACAAGCAAAAATGGCTGCAAACATCGGTATTTGCACGGGTTACACCTGCTCAAAAACTGGATTTAGTAACGGTGTTGCAGGAGCAGGGCAACATTGTAGGCATGACGGGAGATGGCGTAAATGATGCCCCTGCATTAAAAAAAGCAGACATAGGGATTGCTATGGGGCAAAGGGGAACCCAGGTGGCACAGGAAGTTTCAGATATGGTGCTGAAAGACGATGCCTTTTCATCCATCGTTCACGCCATCAAACAGGGAAGAATAATTTTCAGCAATATTCAAAAATTTGTCATTTACCTGCTTTCCTGCAACATGAGCGAATTGTTTGTAGTGTCCCTCGCAGCACTATCCAATCTCCATTTCCAGCTTTTGCCCCTGCAAATTTTATTCATCAACCTGGTTACAGATGTATTGCCCGCACTTGCGCTGGGAGTAAGTGAAGGCAATCCCTATGTAATGAAACACAACCCAAGAAATCCTTCAGAGCCGCTCTTGAAAACAAAACAATGGTATGCCGTATGGGTATATGCAGCCGTTATTTCGGTTTGCACATTGGGTGCGGTGTTTGTAAGCCACTATTTCATACATGCCGGCACACAGTTTGACCCAAAACTGTGCAACAACATTCTGTTTTTCACGCTCATATTCTGTCAGTTATTTCATGTGTTCAATATGGCTTCCGCCAAAGTATCATTTTTTAAATCAGAAGTTTTCAGGAACAGATATGTATGGTATGCTTTGCTGTCTTGTACGCTTATCATACTTGCTTTATTTTTTGCAACACCTGTCAAAGAAGCGTTGAACATTCAACCGCTTAATACAGAAGATTGGGTCGTAGTTTTTGTTTCAGCTACTTGCTCATTGCTGGTAATCCAACTATTAAAACGCTTAAAAATAATCCATGATGAAGATTAGCTCAAACCATGTAAATATTACCAAAGCATCCGGTCATAAGGTTCCTTTCAACAAGGGAAAATTAAAGCAATCCCTTTTGCATTCTGGTGCAAATTCCGAACTGGCGGATGAAATTGTTTCGGAAGTAATGGAAATGTTGGTAGAAGGAATGTCCACCCGAAAAATTTACAAAACAGCATTTCGCTTATTGAGAAATACTTCCAGGCCACTGGCGGCAAGATATAATCTAAAAAGGGCGATTATGGAATTTGGGCCGTCCGGCTTTCCGTTTGAACAGTTTGTGGGAGAGCTTTTAAACCAAAAGGGATACAGAACACAAGTCGGGGTAATTGTTAAGGGACATTGTGTAAATCATGAAGTGGATGTGATTGCCGAAAAAGACAACCACCATTTTATGGTTGAATGTAAATTCCACAATAGGCAGGGATATATATGTGATGTCAAAATTCCACTTTATATACAGTCAAGATTTTTGGATGTAGAAACTTCATGGAAACAGATTGACGGTCACTCCGAAAAATTTCATCAGGGTTGGGTGGTAACTAACACCCGTTTTTCCGAAGATGCCGTTCAATACGGCAGGTGCATGAACATGAATTTAGTGGGATGGGATTACCCGAAAAACAACGGATTGAAAGATTGGATTGACGGTTCGGGTTTGCATCCCGTAACCTGTTTAACCACACTTACCCAAAAAGAAAAACAAGAATTGCTGGATAAAAAAATAGTGCTGTGTAAAACCCTGCATCACAATTATTCTTTGCTTCAAAGCATTGGGGTAAAACCACCACGGCTGCAAAAAGTGATGGATGAATGTGCTGCATTGTGTAAAACATTTTCAGAAAAACCTATTTACAAAAAAATTATTAAAGATGAACAATGATAAAATTAAAATTCAATTCTTAGGCGCAGCAGGTACGGTTACAGGCTCCAAATTTCTCGTTACCGCTTTCGGTAAAAAAATACTGATTGATTGCGGTTTGTTTCAGGGTTTAAAAGAATTACGGCAACTGAATTGGCAACCATTGGCTGTTTCGGCAAAGACTATTGATATAGTTTTACTGACGCACGCCCACTTAGACCATACAGGCTACCTTCCCTTATTAGTGAAGCATGGTTTCAAGGGAACAATCAACGGCACTTCCCCAACTTTACAAATTGCTGAAATAATTTTAAAGGACAGCGCAAAAATTCAGGAGGAAGATGCCATAAGAGCGAACAAATTTCACTACTCAAAACACAAACCCGCTTTGCCGCTTTACGGCTTACCGGAAGTAGAAAATACTTTACCGCTTTTTCAACAACAACCGCTCAATGAATGGATAGGCATTAACGAGCATATCCGATACCGTTTCCGATACAACGGTCACATTATTGGAGCTACGTTTATTGAATTGCAAATTGGCGATAAAACAATAGTCTTTTCGGGAGATATTGGCAGAGAAATAGACCCGCTGTTATATCCCCCTGAAAAACCGGAGAAAGCGGATGTTTTATTTATTGAGGCAACCTATGGCAATCGTCTTCACCCTGCCGAACCTGCCATCAACAGTTTGGAACAACTCATTAATCGTTGCGCAGCAAGAAACGGTACTATTATCATACCGAGTTTTTCGGTGGAGCGGACGCAATTGCTCATGTATCTTTTCTGGCAGTTGAAAAAGACCAGGAAAATACCCGGCATCCCTATTTATATGGATAGTCCTATGGGAAGAAATGTGTTAGAAGTATTTCACCATAATACTGAATGGCATAAACTCTCCCCCGATGAATGTTTTGAAATGTGCAATACTATCAAGAGGATTAAAGGTGTCGATGAAACTTACGCACTTGCAGAGGATAACAATCCTAAAATAATTATAGCCGGAAGCGGAATGGCGGCTGGTGGCAGAGTGCTTACTTATTTTGAAAGATACTTAGGTGATAAAAATGCGACTATCCTGTGGGTAGGTTTTCAAGCGGAAGGAACAAGGGGAAGAGCATTGCTGGATGGAGCGACAGAAATCAAAATGAGAGGTAGATTTTATCCTGTCAAAGCACATATTGAAAATATAGAAGGCTTGTCTGGTCATGCTGACCAGAATGGATTGGTTGATTGGATGAATAAATTAACATCCATGCCCGAAAAAATATTCATCGTCCACAGCGAGGAAGAAGGAGCAAAAGGATTGCAGGAAAAAATAAGAGAAATCTATAAATGGGATAGTGAAATTCCTGTTCTTAATCAGGAAACAAATTTGAATTGAAAACTGACACTTATGAAGCATAAGGAAATCATTACCAACTGGAACGTAATTACCGGAGGCCCCTGCACTGGTAAGACCACAGTAATAAACATTCTTTCTGAAAGAGGTTATAAAACCACGATAGAACATGCAAGGCACTACATTGACACCCAAAGGATAACGGGGAAAACCGTTGAAGAAATCCGGGAAAACAAAAAAGAATTTCAGTTAGGTGTCTTAAACATGCAAATTGAAGAAGAAGGAACATTGGATGTAAACGAAATGGCTTTTTTAGACAGGGCGTTACCCGATGCAATGGCTTACTATCAGTTCTTAGGATTGGAATATGACGACAGGTTAATAGAGCAGTGTAATAAATATTGTTATAACAAAGTATTCATTTTAGCTCGTCTGCCCCTAACCAATGATTATGCCCGTTTAGAAGATGAAGCAGAGCAAATCCGCATTCATAATCTTATCATCCAAGTATATCAATCGTTCCCCTGCCCGATAGTTCATGTTCCTGTGCTTCCACCAGAAGAACGGGTTGATTTCATTTTAAAAAATCTTTAAATCATGAAAAAAATAATCACAGCAATTGGACTTGTTTTCATTCTGCATCCAATTCAGGCACAGGATACCTCTTACGTTTCACTGGAAAAACTGTTGCAGCAGGTGGAAACTAATTACCCGTCCATTATTCGGTATCAATACAGCATTCAGTCTATTCAGGCAAAAGCAGACGGTGCAAAAGCATGGATGCCGCCCACTTTTTCAACAGGCATCATGCGTTTTCCTTACGACTTTTCCATGCTCAAAGAAAAAAACGACCCCATGAACCAGGCGGGTATTGCTTTTTCCGTAGAACAGATGATACCCAATCCAAGCAAACTGAACGCCAAGAAAAGTTACATTAGTTCACTGGCTGAAATCGAAAAATCGAAAAGCGAATGGACAAAAAACGAGTTGAGGCGTGAAGCGAAAATTCTGTATTATAACCGTTATGTAGCGGAGAAGAAACAACGCATTCTAAAAGAAAGTGAAGAAATACTTCAATTGCTCATCACGACATCCGAAGAAAAATTCACCAATAACCAGTCACAACTGCAAACTATTTACAAAGCAAAAGCCCGTTTAGCCGAATTAAAAAATATGCTGGTAATGCTTAACAGCGTGATTGCCGAAAACAATATCGGATTAAACACGCTGATGGTGCGTGATGCAAACACGTCATTTCAGATTGATACACTCATTACGCCAAGCAACTATTTGTTCAGCATTGTGGACACCGCAAGCGTATCTAACCGTAGTGATATTACGGCACTTGACAAATACATTCAATCCATGAAGTTGGAACAAAAAGTAATGAAAACAAGCGTAAGACCTGACTTTGGTATCCGTGCCGAACATGCCCAAATGTTTGGTATGCCGAGCCAATGGTCAATTATGGGAATGATAACCATTCCCATCGTTCCCTGGTCGTCTAAAATGTATTCATCCGAAGTAAAGTCTATCGGTTTTCAAATCCAGTCTATGGAACAGGAAAAGCAAATAATGCAACTCATGGCTTCAAAAATGTTAGCTGAAAAAACTGCGATGCTTAATTACGAAAACGAACAGTATCAGAGCTACACAAAAAACATTATTCCCGCCTATGAGAACAACCTGCAAGCCAACCTGCTTGCCTACAAGCAAAACACAGGCGATTTTTTTGTGCTACTTGATGCCTGGGAAATGTTGCTGATGAAAAAAATGGAAGCGTATGATAAACTGTTCAATATTTTAAAATTAGAAGCCGAATATGAATACGAAAGAGAAATTAAATAGCATCGGCATCATGGTGTGTTTGCTTTTGGTATCTGTGTTCTCATCCTGCAAAAATGAACACGGCGAACAGGGGCATGAAAATCATGCGAAGGTTGAAGGCGAATACATCTGCCCTATGGGTTGCGAAGGTGATAAAACATATCCGCAGCCCGGCGATTGTCCGGTATGTAAAATGAAATTGCAATTGGTGGAAAAAGAATTAGAGCAGGCAGTTTCACCAAACAAACTGGTTTTATCCAATCAGGCAACCGTTAAACTGCAATCAGGCAACAATGAAAAAATCGAGAAAGCACAGGGTTATATTACCCTCGCTCAAAACAGAAATCAATCCGTTGCAGCCCGTTTCGGTGGAAGGATTGAGAAACTATACGTGAAATTCAGCAGCCAGTATGTGAAGCAGGGAGAGAAAATCATGGACATATACAGTCCCAGCTTACGCACCTTTCAGGAAGAACATCTTTTTCTTTTAAAATCAGGTGCTGACAACCACTTAATAGAAAAATCAAGAGAAAAGCTACGTCTGCTCGGTATTACTGAAAATCAGATTGGGCAGTTAGAAAAAAAGGGAGCTGTTGGTCTAACAGTTTCGGTTTTCAGTCCTTCAAACGGGTATGTTTTTTTCAATGCTTCAACATCGCAAGAGAACAATACTGCAAAAAACACATCAGCAATGAACGACATGGGTATGCAGCAGAATACAAACAATGAAAGCTCTTATGCTGCTTCTGCTTCTCAAATTCGTGAAGGCACATATGTAAACGAAGCACAGACGCTTTTCAGTATAAATGATTTACAGGAAGTTTGGGTATTGGTTTCCGTTCCCAACAGAAACGTAAGTCAAATTCATGAAAACCAATCCGCAGAAATTGTATCTGAAAGTAACCCTTCAAAAATTCTCAACGGAAAAGTTGTTTTGATTGAAAAGACATTTGAAGAAGCTGACCAGCGTTTTGCAAGAGTTAGAATTGTGTTGCCCAATCCCAATAATTCGCTGAAAATAAATTCGCTTGTTACCGCAGGCTTTTCTTTGAGCAATAATGAAAATTTACAAGTTCCATCAACGGCAGTTTACGCTACCGGATTGAATGCTTACGTATGGGTAAAAATAGATACTACCCGAAATGGAACGGGAGTTTTTCAGGTACGCAAAGTAATTGCCGGCGCAAGCAACAACGGAATGACAATCATTAAAAGCGGTCTTTCGCCTAATGAAGAAATCGCAAAACAGGCAGGTTTGATGACCGACAGTGAAACTTTTTTAAATGCAAACTGACATGAGGCAAATTATCATTTCAACTATATTGTTTTCAATATTCATTCTTACGGGCTGTAAGAACGGAAAAGAAAACCACCAGGAAACATCCGGCAGTTATTATACCTGCCCGATGCATCCAAGTGTAGCAAGCGAAACACCCGGTTCTTGCCCCGTTTGCAATATGTCTTTAATCAAAGTAGACAGGAAAGAAACCGACCATGCAGGAATGCAAGGCAACAATATAACCATTGACAAACAGAAGCAGGCATTGGCAGGCATTCAAACAGATACGGTCAGAAAAAGGAACATTTTATCCTCTTCAAGTATTTTAGGGACAATTGCTATTGATGAAGAACTGGTGAAGACCATCAGCAGCCGTGCAAAAGGGAGGATTGACAAACTGTTTGCAAGAAGCACAGGTGTATATCTTCAAAAGGGAAGTCCTCTTTACAGTATTTATAGTGAACAATTACAGACCGATGAAAAGGAATATTTGTCCTTGCTCCAAAAAGCAAAAACAACAATCTCTACATCTAAGCTGACCAGTGATTTATTAACTGCCGCAAAAAACAAATTGATATTGTGGGGTTTAACCGAAAAACAAATTTCTGAACTGGAAGCATCGGGCAAAACCAACTCTCTCATTACATTTTATTCGCCCGAAGCGGGATATGTAAGCGAAGTAAACATCAACGAGGGTATGTATGTGGCAGAAGGCAGCCCACTTGTAAAAATCACCTCGCTCAATGAGGTTTGGGTCGAAGCGCAATTGTATCCCAATGAAATTTCAGGACTTGAAGAAATCAAGACCTTTCAGGTGTTTGCCGACAGTAATCCCGGAGAAGTTTACAAAGGTACGTTGGTTTACTCCAACCCGGTAATAGAAGAAGGCAAAAGAATTTACCTGCTTAAAATCAGGGTAAACAATTCAGCCGGTAAACTTATACCCGGCACATTGGTTTCGGTCGTTCCCGAAAAATCGTTTACCAATGTGCTGGCAGTTCCTAAATCGGCAGTACTGCTGGAAAAGATGAAAACCGTTTGGGTATTGGCCCATGATAACACATTTGAGCAACGCATGGTAGAAACAGGTGTGCAAAACAAGCAGTGGATTGAAATTACATCAGGATTAAAACCAGGTGACATCGTTGTTACCGAAGGTGCATATTTAATCAGCAGTGAGTTTATACTTAAAAGCGGAGCAGGACAAAGACATGACCATTAAATCTGATAGGCAGTTGGACGCTGCTCCAATGTAATTAAAGTCCCGCCATGAGTGTAAGCATCATAGTAGTAGCGATTAACACAAATATTTTCTAATATCTAAAAATGAGTAAAAATGAAAAACAGAGCAACTTTGGTGGCAATAGCTACTACCATTTCCTTAACCGTTCTATCTTCTTGTAGTAAAGATGATATGGGCGATATGCCAATGGGTAAAAACATTGATTATCCGGCAGCTTACGTAGTCAATGGCGAAAGCGCAACCGTTTCTGTCATAAAACTAAGTGACAATACCGTGAGTGAAACCTTTGACATCATGAACTCCGGCGGCAACATGGTCATGTGGCCGCATCACATTTACAGCCATCAAACCATTTAGCTATCGGCGTACCGGGCATGGATTTGAGCGCAGGCCATTCCGGTGGCATGGCAGGCATGAAAGGGCGTATCCTGATAATGGATGCCGTAAAAGGAACCGTTTTAAAAGACATTGAAACTCCGGCAATGAACCACAATGCCGTTTATTCCCCTGATGGTACAGAAATATGGACAACGCAAATGGCAATGGATGGAAAAGTTTTGGTTTACGATGCCAATACCTATGCTGTCAAAAATACGATTGCCGTAGGTGAAGACCCCGCAGAAGTAACCTTTAGCATGGATGGCACAAAAGCATACGTTTGCAACGGCGGCAGCGGTACGGTTTCGGTTATCAACCCATCGACCAAGAGTGTGGTTGCAACCCTGACCGTGGGTGACGACCCGGTAGGAGCCTGGCCAGCCACTAACGGCAAAATGTATGTGGATAATGAGGCTTCACAGACCATTTCGGTTATTGATGTAGCTACCAATGCGGTAACTGAAACCATTAGCTTAGGCTTTATGCCCGGATATGCAGCCCACAATGCTTCAAAAAATGAACTGTGGGTTACCGACCCAATGAACGGAAAGGTGCATTACTGGAATTGGGACAACAGCATGAGTATGTGGATGCACGCCGGTGTTTTTGATGCAGGTGCAGGAGCGCACGCCATTGTATTTACACAGGACGGCAATATCGCTTATGTAACCAATCAGGAAAGCAACACGGTTTCGGTAGTCAATGTATCATCCCATGCCGTAACAAAAACCCTTAACGTTGGCAAAAAGCCCAACGGCATACTTATAAAAATGTAAAAAGGAGCGGTACAGATAATATCATCTGTACCGCTTAACAAAACTGTTATCGGTTGTCCGTAAGGGATTTCACAACGGCAACCACTACAAAAAGTACTTGTTTAATTAAAAAAATAATAAAATGAAAAATCTAACATTATCAATCATTGCTGTTATCATGGCATTTGTAACAGTATCATGCAATCAGGCATCCAACAAAAACGAGCAGTCTTCAAATGATACTGCTGTGGTATCACAAGAACAGCCAGCTTCCCAACCAAAAGAGGATGATACGGTAGCTGCGCCCGCTGTGAGCGAAACACCGAGCGGTCAGGAAGCAATAGCAACAGGAAAAGAAGAAACAAAAAACTTTTCTATTGCGCCCATAGTTACCGATTATCTGTCCTTAAAGAACGCCCTTGTTTCGGACGATGACAAAGCTGCCGCCAGTTCAGGGAAAAAGCTGTTAGCTACCCTGAATAAAGTGGACATGAAAGCCGTTCCTGCCGATAAGCACAAAAAGTACATGGACATAGCGGACGATGCTAAAGAACACGCAGAACATATCGGGGAAAATGTCGGCAACATCCACCACCAGCGGGAACATTTGGCCTCGCTTGGCGAAGATTTGAAAGACCTGATTGATTTGTTCGGTACATCGCAAACATTGTATCAGGACCATTGCCCGATGTTCAATGACGGTAAGGGTGCTGTTTGGTTCAGCGAAAACAAGGAAATCAAAAACCCTTACTACGGTTCTAAAATGCTGACCTGCGGTAAGGTGGAAAAAACAATTAACAGCAAATAAATTTCGGGTTATGGAAAATATGCAAAACAATCACAATGCGGGTCATGCCTCGGAGCATGGCACGCACAATCCAAAACATGCTTCGGGCATGTACAAACGCTTTGCGGTGATGGCTGTCGCCATGTTCGCAGTGATGTATTTTATCATGTACGCCATGATTGACGAGTGGCAGAACCTGATACCCAATATCAATAACCTGTACATGACCCTGCTGATGACCTCGGCAATGCTGCTTATCGAATTAGCGATAATGAAAGTGATGTACCCCAACAGGAAGATGAATTGGGCGATAGCCATCATCTCGGTTGCCGTTGGCATCTTTTCATGGTTTGGTATCAGGGAACAAATCAATGTCGGGGACAAGCAGTTTGCAAAGGGTATGATACCCCATCACGCAGCAGCCATATTGATGTCCGAAAAGGCACACCTGACCGACCCGGAACTGATAGAGCTGCAAAAAAACATACTTAAAACCCAAGCGGAAGAAATTGAACTGATGAAGCGCAAGCTAAAAGAGTTTGAAGAAAGTAAATAATAAAATTTAAAAAACAGTTTCGACATGAGCAAAATAATAATCGGCTTTATTTCCTTATCAGCCCTGCTATTCACCGCTTGCGGACAGGTAGGGTCAAATAAGGATGAAGCGACACAGCATTCGCAGGCAACTCCGGAAAGCCACGGGCATAGTAACCAAATAGGTGAATTGGTTCCATCGGATGAAGTCTGCATGGTCAACGATGCCTATATGGGCAAAAAGCAGTTTGACGTAAAATTTGGCGGTAAAACCTACTACGGATGCTGCGAAATGTGCAAGGAGCGCATTCCAAAGGATGCCAGCGTGCGGGTAGCAGTAGACCCCTATTCCCATAAGCAGGTGGACAAGGCTCTTGCGGTGATTGCCGTTACGGGAAACAACGGTGAAGTATCCTACTTTGAAAGCAGGGATAACTACACCAATTATTTAAAAAAGCAAAAACACTAATTAACTTTTAAAATTAACTAACGATGAAATATGTAATCTCAACCGTTCTTGGTATCGCCGTATTTATATTATCGGCATGTAACGGCAATTCGGAAAAGAAGAACAGTTCTGCCGAAACCCATACGGACACTACGGCACACGCCAATCATACTGCAAGCACAGAGCCGACCATACCGGGTCTGTTCGGGCAGTACGGGAAGTTGGTGTCCGCTCTTTCTTCAGATGATGACAAGGAGGCGGTATTTGCGGCGCAGGGCTTGGTAAAGACACTTTACAGCTTGGATACGACCCGTTTTAGTGCAGAGCAGCTAAAGGCTTATAAGGACATCTCCGCCAGCATCGAGGAAAATGGCGTGCATATAGCCGCCAACTTGGGCAACATCCACCACCAAAGAGAACACCTGGTCATGTTAGGCGAAGACTTTTACGATTTGGCCAAATCATTCGATTTGGGCAAGCCCGTATATAAGATAGCCTGTCCCAAATTTAACGATGGAAAAGGAGCATTTTGGTTAAGCGAAACAAAGGAAATCAAAAACCCGTACTACGGTGCTAAGATGCAGGGCTGTGGCTCCGTAACGGAAACTATTGCAAAGAACTGATATGTCTTTAAAAAAGAAAATCATATTGGGACTGGCTGTTATCCTCATCGGCATACAGTTCTTTCAGCCGTTACGGAACCAGGCGGATGAAGTGCCAGCCACCCATATCGAAAGTGTGTACGCCGTACCCCAAAATGTAAAGGCTATCCTTGTCCAGTCCTGTTACGACTGCCATAGCAACAATACGCGTTATCCGTGGTACAGCCGCATCCAGCCAGGAGCATGGTACATGGCGGAGCATATCAAAAAGGGCAAAGAGGTACTCAACTTTAGCGAATTTGGCGAATATTCTGCCCGCAGGCAGCGGAACAAGTTCAGGGCTATGGCGGGGCAGGTCAAGGACGGGGAAATGCCTTTGTCGTCATACACACTCATCCATCGCAATGCAGTATTATCACCGGAGGATAAGCAGGATTTGATAGCGTGGTTTGGCATAATGGAAGACAGCATTAAATAAAATTTTTCAACGAATGAACAGATATAAAAAAATACTCATAAGAATACTGCAAACAGTGCTGATACTGCTTTGCACCCAAACGTTGTTTGCACAGAAAGTAGTGCATTACGACCTGTATGTAAAAGATACCCTTGTCAACTTTGCAGGTAAGCAAAAAAGGGCGATTGCCGTAAACGGGCAAATCCCGATGCCCACCCTTACGTTTACCGAGGGCGACACTGCCGAGATTGTAGTACACAATCAATTGAAAGAAAGTACTTCGTTGCACTGGCATGGCGTGTTCCTGCCCAATAAGGAAGACGGTGTACCCCATCTTACGCAACAGCCCATTGAACCTGGTACAACCTATACCTACCGTTTCCCGATTATCCAGCACGGTACACACTGGTATCATTCCCATTCGGGATTGCAGGAGCAGATAGGTATGTACGGTAATTTTGTAATGAAGAAACGGGAGGATGACAAGACCTTTAGAAAAGGGATTGACGATTTGCCGACCGTACCCATTATACTAAGCGAATGGACAAATTACAACCCCGACAACATCAACCGGATGCTGCACAATGCCAACGATTGGGCGGCTATAAAAAAGAATGCTACGCAGTCATACGTTGAAGCCATTAAAGAGGGAAAATTTGGCGTGAAAGTAACCAATGAGTGGAAGCGGATGCTGGCAATGGATGTGAGCGATGTATATTATGATAAAATCCTTATCAATGGCAGCAATGCACCGGAGCTAAAAACGGTTGACGGCAAAACCTTAAAGGCGGGGGACAAAGTACGGCTTCGCATATCCAATGGCGGTGCATCTTCCTATTTCTGGCTGCGTTACGCTGGAGGTAAGATTACTGTGGTCGCCAGTGATGGCAACGATGTCGAACCTGTCGATGTGGACAGGCTGATCATCGCAGTGTCTGAAACTTACGACATAGTTGTAACTATACCGCAAGAAGGATTGTCGTATGAATTCCTGGCTACGACAGAAGACAGGACGCAATCCGCAAGCTATTATATCGGCAGCGGCGTGAAGCAGCTAATATCCCCGCTTCCCAGGCTGAAATATTTTGAAGGCATGAAAATGATGAATGATATGATGAAGATGAACGGCGACCTTGATGATATGGGCATGAATATGAGCCTCAACCAAATGGACATGAATGTGGTCATGTACCCCGAAATAACCGGAGAAGCGAATAAAAGCGACGACCATAGTGCGCATGGCGGGATGGATATGGACAAGGATCCCAACCGCTATAACGCCAATGCATTGGGCGACATCGTGACCCTGAATTATGCCATGCTCAAATCCCCGTATAAAACCTCACTTTCTGGAAGTGCTCCCGTAAGGGAATTGAAATTCACCTTAACGGGAAACATGAACCGTTATGTGTGGAGTATGGATAACAGGGTACTTTCGGAAACCGATAAAATCCAGGTCAAAAAGGGTGAGATACTACGGATCACAATTTTCAACAATTCGATGATGCGCCACCCCATGCACTTGCACGGGTTTGATTTCCGGCTGCTCAATGGCAAAGGGGACAATGCACCCCTGAAAAATATTATTGACATTATGCCAATGGAGACCGATGTCATTGAGTTTGCAGCCAATGAGGAAGGTGACTGGTTTTTCCATTGCCATATCCTCTACCATATGATGGCCGGTATGAACCGGGTTTTTGAGGTTGGAGATTACGAAAACCCCAATCTTCCCGATAAGGCTAAGGCTTACAGGGAATTACAGAGGGAAAGCAATATGCCGCATCTGATGGCTCAAAACGACTTTGCTACCAATGGCAATGATGGGGAGGCGATGCTGCAAACAGCAAGATGGAGCCTAGGTACAGAATGGCGCCTGGGCTATAATGACATGCATGGGTATGAGGTCGAAACGCATTTGGGGAGGTTTATCGGGAAGATGCAGTGGCTGATGCCCTTTATAGGTTTCGACTGGCGCTACCGAAGGATGGGGATTGACGAACAGGAAAAGAACATCTTTGGGCAAAAAAATGAAAAAGATACCCGTCGCGCCGTTAGTTTGGGGTTTGTATACACCTTACCCCTTCTGGTGAATTTTCAGGCTGAGGTATATCATGATGGCATCGTGCGCTTATCGCTGATGCGTGAGGACATCCCTGTCTCTAGCAGACTGCGCGCAGGATTTATGGTCAATACCGATAAAGAATTCATGGGTGAATTCAGGTATATCATAGATAAGAATTTCGGAGTAAGAGCCCACTATGACAGTGATATGGGATTTGGGGTTGGCCTGGCCCTTACTTATTAGCAAGTATGTTCAATCTAAATTATATAACTATGTCACACAAAAAATTTGAAGAATGCATAAGAGCCTGTCTGGCCTGTGCCATTGCGTGCAACCATTGCGCGAGCGAGTGTCTGGGTGAAGAAGAGGTAAAACATCTTGCCAAATGCATCAGGCTCGACCTTGAGTGCGCAGCAATATGCAGGGCAGCGGCTGAGCTTATGAGCCTGGGCAGCAGCTACAGTGTTGACCTTTGCCGACTTTGTGCCCAAATATGCAATGCCTGCGCCGAGGAATGCGACAGGCATGCAGCAATGGGGATGGATCACTGCAGGGAATGCGCCGATGCGTGCAGGGAATGTGCCGAGGCATGCAACACGATGATTAGCGAAAACAATTAAATTTTAAATTATTAACAACAAAAAAACAACAGATTATGAAGAAACCAATTTTATTATTTACGGCAGCAGCCTTTTCATTGATGGTATCGTGCTCGGATGATGATTCGGCCAGTGGGGTACAGTTGCAAAATCATGATGACAATGAGATGATGATGGTCATGCATTCTATGATGGATGAGATGTCGTCCATGGAGATGACGCATGACCCGGACGTGGACTTTGCAGCCATGATGATTATGCATCACCAGGGCGCCATCGCGATGGCTAACCTTGAGATTGAAAAAGGGAAAAATGCGGAAATGAAGGCAATGGCCCAAGCGATCATCACGGCACAGCAGCAGGAAATACAGGAACTTCAGGGAATTCTTGCAGCTTTGCCTGTTGACGGTATGGATATGGATTTCATGGAAGAGCAAATGATGGGGATGGATAAAATGGATGCCATGGCCGACCAGCAAATGATAACAGGAGATATTGACAATGATTTTGCCAGCCTGATGATCATCCACCACCAAGCGGCAATCGACAGCGCTTCATCTTACCTGCATCATGGCAGCAACGGTGAGCTGTCCGCTATGGCCAATGCAATTATCGAGATGCAGTCCGAAGAAATCATAACTTTTAGCAACTGGCTTGCAGAAAACAAAAGGTAATAATCCTTTTGCTGAGAGAAGCCCCTGCGATTGCAGGGGCTTTGTTGTATATGGTAAAGCCAAAAGCATTTGCACTAAAGGTTTTCAGCCGACACCATTTTATGTCTTGGCAGCCCGATTTCCTGCTCCTGCGGATAGGGAGCACGCTGGGTCATCGATACATCCTCACGCAGCTTTTGCTGCGTACGTGAGCTTTCAGCATCGCTTTCCCTGTAGCGAGGGTCAGGGATGAAAGGCATTTTTTCCATCTTTGAGATTGTGATGGTTGGAAAATGGTAATCTACTTCGACCGTGCCTAAAAGGAGATAGCAGCCACCTCCTTTGAAAGGATATCCTTTGAGGCTACCCGTGAAATGCGCCGTGTCGAAAAATTCCCCGTTGGCATCTATCCAGGTGCCAAAATACATAGCGCCCATTTTGGTGGGCACATGCTTGCGCGATACCAGATAAGCAAGCATTTTCACCTGTTTTTTGTGATGATGGACCAAATCGCGTGCCATCACATCCCCACGATAAGAAGTTTTCAAAAGGTTAAATGGCGTGACGGATACAGGAAAGCCTAACAACTCAATTTCATCAAAGGCATCTTCGAAAGATGAACGCTTCAATTCGGGCAGGCGGTATTCCCTTACGGGTTCCGGAAGTAACTGAGGCAGGCGGTTTTCCGGCTTGAAATTCATCATAATGCGCCTGGCCGTCACCAGCAGCTCATTTTTTGCCTTACCGGTAGACCGCAGGGCACCGATGTAGATCAGGAGTTGCAACCCCTCGATGCCGATAGGCACACGATTGATAAAATCTTCAAGGGAGCTATAATTCCCATTGGCTTTCCGCTCTTCCACGCTCTTTAAGGCTATTTCGCCCTGCAATCCCTGCAAATGCATAAAACCAAGATAGATTTCCTTTCCATATAGGGTTGTTTCAAACTCGCTTTTGTTGATGCATGGATTATGTATCTCGGCGCCTGACATGCGCGCTTCATGGACGTACACCTCGGTACGGTAGAAGCCGCCCTGGTTATTGATGACCGCTACCATGAATTCGATAGGGTAATGCACCTTTAGATAAAGGCTTTGGTAGCTTTCCACGGCATACGATGCCGAGTGCGCCTTACAAAAAGAATAGCCCGCAAAGGATTCGATCTGGCGGTAAATCTCTGTACTTAGCTGTTCGGGATGCCCTTTGGCAGCACATGAAGCGAAAAAATTATCCTTTACCTTTTGAAGCGCCGCTTTGGAACGTCCTTTCCCACTCATGGCCCTGCGTAGGATATCCCCATCGGCCGCAGCAAGCCCTCCATAGTGCAGTGCAATCTTAATCACATCCTCCTGATACACCATAATACCGTAGGTTTCTCCAAGCTGTTCTTCAAAGAAAGGATGGAAATACTCGAACCTGTCCGGATGATTGTGCCGGAAGATATATTCCTTCATCATACCGCTTTGCGCTACGCCAGGGCGTATGATAGACGATGCCGCCACAAGGGTTTTATAATTATTGCACTTCAGCCATCGGGGAGACTGCCTTATTATACTATAAGTGGCAAGCTATATTATAAGCTGTCAGATGTAGAGCAGTTCATTAGGGAGAGCTTCAATAATAAGTGGCAGAAACAGGGAGCCAGCGAATGAAAACCGACGATTTGGAATGCCAATTTGGATTGGGCTGGAGCCTTATATAATACTTTCGGCCGTATAAAACTGTGAAGCTATGGATAAGGCAATAAATGACCCGGAAAAAGCACAGGAGCACCAATCGGAAATCTTGCTCGTACACGAAAAAGCTAAAAAGAAAGTAAATGCTGTAAAAGGCATTGGTAAAGATGGGGCTCTGGAAACCATTGATCCAGACAGCAAGAATCAGAATCAGTTCATGCGTGTAGACAAACATGGTGACATATTCTCCAACTTCTTCTCCAACTTCCAGAGCCAACTAAAAAACCCTACGCAATTTTCTTTCTTCAAAATTCCAGTTGAAAAGGTTGAGGAATTGGCAAGCAAGATAGAAGAATACCTACGTAACCTGACCGGGGAAGGTAAAGCTTTTTTGGAAAAGTATATGGTAAAGGACCAGCAAATAGATAAACAAGAAAATCAGAATATTATGGAAACTACGCAGACAAAGACCGAAACCGGGGATTATAAATTCTCTCCGGAACAGATCGATTGGGAAATGATGTCAAATTTAGGATTAAGCAAAGAAAAGCTTGAGGCCAAGAATCTTTTGGAACCATTATTAAAGGGTTATAAAACGAATGAGTTGGTGCCTGTAAATATAAATCTAGGCTCAGCCAAAGCCTATATAGAAGCCCGTTTAGCTTTGCAAAGCAATAAGGACGGCGAGGTTGTTCTAAATATGCACCCCGTCCACAAAGAGCCAAAGTTACAATTTCCTTTCTGGGGGCATGAATTTACAAAAGAGGATAAAGAAAATCTTCTTTCCATGGGAAACATGGGACGAGTAGTTGAGTTGACTTACCCTAATAATCCTGACTTAAAAATCCCTTCAGTAATTAGTGTTGACAGGTTAACCAACGAACTTGTAGCCTTTCGCACTGAGTGGATGAAAATTCCCGAAGAAATTAAAGGTGTTAAGCTTAATGATGAACAGAAGCAGACCATAGCTGAAGGGAAGCCTCTTTTTATTGAAGGCATGACTTCAAAAAAAGGCGAGTCGTTCGACGCTTCAGTCCAATTCAATGCAGACAAAGGCCACATAGAATTTCTTTTTGACAGGAATAATGATGTTAGCCAAAAGCAAAGTAATCAGGAAGGGCAACAGGAAGCACCACGTGAATTCAGGGATAAAGTGCTTGACGACAAGCAATATGAAAAATTTAAAGAAGGACAGACAGTTTACATCGACGGGCTGGTCGATAAAAAAGGGCAAAGCTACCAAGGCTATATCACTTTTGACAAGGAAACCGGCAAGACAGATTTTTCATTCAACAATCCCGATAAACTGAGGGAAAAAGTCCAGCCGAAAGAGGAAAACAAAAGGCAGGTGGCCGTCAATTCGGAAGGTAAAACCAACGAAGCTACCAAGCATAGTAACGAACCTTTGAAATCAGGCCAACAGGATCCTGACAGCAAAATGCAACAAGAGCAAGCCCAGCAACAGGAGGATAAACCTTCCAAGTCAAAAGGAAGGAAGATATAACTACATATATAAAGGATTATGATAGTAGTGATTGCAGAAAAACCGAGTGTAGCACGCGAAATTGCCCTAGTGCTAGGTGCCATGGAAAAAAAAGACGGCTACTCGCAGGGAAATGGCTATCAGGTAACCTGGGCTCTCGGGCATTTGGTGGCCTTGGGCATGCCGGAAGATTACGGCATTATAGGATTTCACTCGGAGTCCCTGCCAATACTACCAAATCCCTTCGTATTAACAGGCCGGAAGGTACGCAAGGACAAGTCTTATGTTGCCGACCCTGGTGCGGCAAAACAATTGAAGGTGATCGATCATTTATTCAAGGCTTGCGATAGTATTATTGTTGCAACAGATGCGGGGCGTGAGGGAGAATTGATTTTCCGGTATATATACGATTACCTTAAATGCCAAAAACCATTTAAGCGCTTGTGGATAAGTTCACTCACTGAAAAAGCGATACGGCAAGGCTTCGCCAACCTGAAGGGAGGTAGTGAGTTCGATGGGCTTTACTCCGCTGCCCAAGGCAGAAGCAAGGGTGATTGGCTGGTAGGCATCAATTCCTCCCAAGCGCTCAGCATAACCGCAGGTAGCGGTGTATATTCCCTGGGAAGGGTACAAACTCCGACTCTTGCCATGATTTGCAAAAGGTTTTTTGAAAACAGCACATTCAAGGCAGAAACATTTTGGCAGGTCCAGTTGGAACATCAAAAAAACAGCACGGACTTTAAAAGCCTATCATTAATCAACTGGGACGGTAACAAGGCAGCGGAAGATGTATTGAGAATGGTGCAACGCATCGGCATAGCAACTGTACTGTCAGCGGATAATAAAACCATTTCTGAACAGCCGCCGCTATTGTTTGACTTAACAGGCCTTCAAAAGGAAGCAAACAAGCAGCTTGGCCTTTCCGCAGAAGAAACGCTGAATATTGCCCAAGGCCTATATGAAAAAAAATTCATCACCTATCCCCGCACTGGCAGCAAGTACATCCAGGAGGACATGTGGAGTGAAGTACCGAAACTTATAAAAGCTTTGGAAACCAGGCCATCTATTGGATCGGTGATTGGCAAGCTTAAGCTTGGGAGGCTGAATAAGCGCATAGTCAATGATATAAAAGTGACCGACCATCATGGGCTATTGGTAACCGAGAAAATTCCGATATCCTTATCAGCAATGGAAAATTTGATCTATGATATGATTGCCCACAGGCTACTTGAAGCAGTTTCTGAAGCGTGCACTAAAAAGGTAACAGAGGTTATCCTTGAGGTGTCAGGTACTACTTTCGTCAGCAAGGGAATAGAAGTGCTGATGCCAGGCTGGCGTGCAGTAAAAGGTAGATATGACGATGAAGAAAGTGCCTCATTACAGGTCTTGCCGGAAATTGCAGTTGGTGATGAAATCAAGATAAAAAGCACTGAAATGCTGGAAAAGAAGACAAGTCCTCCGGCACTATATACTGATGCAAGTTTATTGGCTGCCATGGAACATGCCGGAAGAGCAATAGAGAATGAACACGAGCGAAAGGCAATCCAGGGCATTGGAATCGGCACTCCGGCTACCCGTGCGGCCATCATCGAAACGCTTTTATCAAGATCGTACATTCAGAGGACTAAGAAATCGCTTATTCCCACGGAAAAGGGACTTAAAGTTTATGACCTCGTTAAAGATAAAAGTATTTCAGATGTGGCTATGACAGCGCAATGGGAGCTTGCTTTAGAGAAAGTTGAAAATGGTCAGCTCAGCCTGGATGTTTTTCAGCGGGAGATGGAGCAGTACGCTACGACTATAACCGGTGAATTGCTATCGGGCACAATACATAAAGAAAAACATCCTGATCTCACCTGCCCAAAATGTAAAAAGCACAAACTTCAGTTCAGGGATAAGTTAGTCAAATGCCCTTCAGCTGACTGCAATTGGGTACAGTATCTAAAGGTCTGTGGTGTCCATTTAAACTATGCAGAAATAGAACAGTTGGTACAGGCAGGGAGAACCCACCTTATAAAAGGAATGGTTAGCAAATCCCAAAAAAAATTCAATGCCTTTATCGTTCTCGGCGAGAATGCCACGACCTATTTTGAATTTGAAAAACCAGCCGGAAGAAAGGCATAAAAAAATCTAATATGAAAACAGATCAACGAGACCTCTCTTATTTCAAACTGAGGTTAAAGGAATTGCTCAGGGCCAGTTTTCCGGAACTCGCCTGGAATAATACATTTATAAATCAGCGGGCCCAACGCGCTGCAAGCGCATACGAAGGTGCTTTTGGTTCAGGGAACTCCCATATTCAATGTGACGAGATCGCCAATTACATCTTATTTGAAGGACTGCATTTTTCCCGCTTCGATACTGTTTTCAAGGTAATATGTAATGAATTTGACACCATCATGGCAGAAGAGGAACTCTACCCGTTTGCCATGCAGATGCTGCCAGTTTGCGATGCTGTATTCGTCCAGTATGAGCTGACGGATGATTTTGAAGGAAAAACTGAATATGATCTTCTCTACACAGAATTGACAGGGACAATACAACTCTGGATTGAAGAGAATGGCCTTTAATAAAAGGGATCATCTAAAGCAGAATATTGAGGCGTTACGTTTAGTTTTCCTTTTAGAGCATGAAAAACGCCAGGCTACCGAAACCGAGCGGCTGCAGCTTTTGCAGTTTAGGGGTTTTGGTGGCCTAAAATTCGTGCTGAATCCTGTTGATGGCCACAATGCCCTTTCACAATGGGCAAAATCCGAACAAAACCTGTTCTCCCTTACCCAGGAACTACATCAGCTTCTGCGGGAAAATACCATTGATGATAAACAGTACCGAAAGTTGACAGAGAGCATGCGGAGTTCGGTACTTACAGCGTTTTATACTCCACCGGCTGTGATCAAAGCATTAGCAGAATCTTTCGCTGAAAAAAACATCGTCTTTAATACTATTTTAGAGCCTTCAGCAGGCATTGGTTCCTTTATTGAATCTTTTGCTGCATCCGGTAATAGTACACAAAAATTCACTGCTTATGAGAAAGATCTTCTCACCGGAAAAGTCCTTGCACAGCTCTATCCCCAAAACAATATTCGGATTGCCGGTTTTGAACAGATTCCCGACAAGGAAAACGGCACGTATGACTTGGTAACCAGTAATATTCCTTTTGGCGATACATCTGTATTTGACCTAGGTTTTTCACGCAGCAATGATATGGCGCGCAAACAAGCTGCCCGAAGCATCCACAATTACTTTTTCCTTAAGGGTGGTGATATGGTGCGTGACGGGGGTGTTTTAGCCTACATTACTTCGCAAGGTGTCCTTGACAGCCCCAAGAATAAACCTATCAGGGAAGCCCTAATGAGGGACCATAATCTGGTCTCCGCGATTCGCCTGCCTAACAACTTATTTGCTGACTATGCAGGAACTGAGGTCGGGAGCGACCTCATTATATTACAGAAAAATAGTAGTAAACAAGAACTTTCAGATAAAGAAATCCAGTTTTTAGGGACTTACCAGGCCAATGACGGAAGCCACTATAATAGGCTTTTCGCCACTATGAAGTCCATTATCCATACTTCGGCCTATAAGAATACCGACATGTATGGTAAACCTGCTTGGATTTACGAGCATGAAGGCGGTGTAGAAGGTATCGCCGGGGATCTTAGAAAGTTGCTTTCTTTTGATTTCACAAATAATCTTACTGTCAAAAGACCAGAAATTATAGACACCCAGATAATAAGACCGGACCTTGAAAAACAACTCCCTGAAGAGCCCAGGCAAAAAGTTACGGAAACGGAAAATAATTCCAGCTCACAAAACCCCCTCTTTTCAGATACGCCTTCTTACGAACAGCAGTTAAGCCTGTTCGATCTTTTCGAGAGCACGCCGCAAAAACCTCCGTTTGTACAGGCTAAAGCCTTACCGAAAAGGAATACTAAGAGAAGCACGACTAAGCAGCCAGGGCTCTTTGACCATTTTGCTTCCCAGCCGGATAAAGCCGCACCTGATTTCAAAATGCAAAACAGTGAGTTGAAGTATGGAAACTTATTCTTTCAGGATAGCCCGAATGACAACACCCCGTCAGCAAATTTTCCAATTCTAAAAAATACTTTTCCTGATCCCGGTGCCTTTACCGGCGAACTACAAAACTTTCATCGAGAGGATTGCCTGGTAGCTGAAAAGGGTTTTGTAGGATATCTAAAAAATGTAGATATCTATAGCAAATCTGCAATCTTTCAACCTCTGAATTTGCCGCCGACACAAAGGTTGCGTGCTATAGCTTACGTGGAGCTCCGCGATTCATACCACCTGCTTTACCATCGGGAAGCAGAATTAAAGGTAGAGCATGCTGATGAGCGCGCCTCATTGAACAAGCTATACGATGCTTATATCACAAGGTATGGTACACTAAACAGTGCAGAGAATATTAAACTTATAAAAACGGATACCGCAGGTAGAGAAATACCATATCTCGAACGAATGGTTGGAAACGTTGTACATAAAGCTGATATTTTTCATCAGCCGGTCAGCTTTTCTATTACAAAATTAGCTACTAACAATCCTGACGAGGCGTTGGCAGCCTCCTTAAATAAGTACGGTACTGTCCGGCTGGATTACATGTCTTCCGTAAGCACAGTTGATGAAACTGATCTGAAAGCAGCGCTGCATGGCCGTATTTATTATAATCCGCTTGACACAGGATACGAGATTTCTGAGAGGTGGATCTCGGGAAATGTTGTCGATAAAGCTGCGCAAGTCAGGCAATACCTTGAGACCAACCCTCGCGATAAGGAGGCCCGCGAGAGCTTAAAGGTGCTTGAGGAAGCGCGTCCGAATCGGATTGAATTTGACGAGCTTGATTTTAATTTGGGGGAGCGCTGGATTCCTTTAGGGATATACAATCATTTCGCTTCCAATCTATTTGATACAGATGTTAGAATATATTATACAGAGAATACGGATGATTTTTCAATAGCGTGCGACAAAAAGAATGTACTTATCTGGGATAAATATGCTCTCAAAACCCAAAGCCGTACATATGACGGGATAGCATTGCTGAAACATGCCCTTGTCAACACCACACCGGATATCACTAAAAAAGTAATGATTGCCGGAAATGAAGTGAAGGTTCGGGATATGGAAGCCATCCAGATGGCCAACACCAAGATTGACGAAATACGCAAGGCATTTACAGATTGGCTATATACGCAAAATGATGAATTTAAGGAGCGCCTGACCGATAAATATAATGACACATTCAATTGCTTTGTGCGCCCGCAATATAATGGAAGCCACCAGGATTTTCCGGGACTGGATCGTAAAGCGTTAGGAATAGATGATCTGTATCCCAGCCAGAAAGATGCTGTGTGGATGATAAAGCTCAATGGCGGAGCCATTTGCGACCATGAGGTCGGGGCGGGAAAGACGCTAATAATGTGTGTAGCTTCTCAAGAGATGAAACGGTTGGGATTAGTCCATAAACCAATGATTATAGGGTTGAAAGCTAATGTCCACGAAATTGCGGAAACGTATCGCAAGGCATATCCGCATGCAAAAATCCTCTATCCCGGTAAGGAAGATTTTACCCATCAAAAGCGTCTGCGCATTTTTGGAGATATTAAAAATAACGAATGGGATTGTGTTATCCTCACCCATGACCAGTTTGGCATGATTCCACAGTCACCTGAACTCCAAAAAGAAATACTGCAGGCTGAGCTCGACAGCGTAGAGGAAAACCTAGAAGTCCTTAAATCACAGGGCGGCGAAGTGTCGCGTGCTATGCTCAAAGGTGTAATCATACGCAAACAAAATCTGGAAGTTAAGCTTAAGACGTTGGAACACGACATTGATAACCGCAAAGACGATGTTGTCGATTTTAAAATGATGGGCATTGATCACATTTTTGTTGATGAAAGCCACCAATTCAAAAACCTGATGTTTAATACCCGCCATGAGCGCGTAGCCGGCCTTGGGAATATGCAGGGAAGCCAGAAAGCGCTGAACCTTCTTTTTGCCATAAGGACAATACAGGAGAGAAATGGCAAGGATTTGGGGGCAACTTTCTTATCAGGCACTACCATAAGCAATTCACTGACGGAACTGTACCTGTTATTTAAATATTTGCGCCCCCAAGCTCTGGAAAAGCAGGGCATAACCTGCTTTGATGCGTGGGCTGCAATTTATGCCCGTAAAACCGTTGATTATGAATTCTCGGTAGCCAACAACATCGTATCAAAAGAACGATTCCGTTTCTTTATAAAAGTTCCGGAGCTGGCGCAGTTCTATTCAGAAATAACTGATTATCGTACGGCTAAAGATATTGGCATCGACCGTCCCGAAAAGACAGAGATTCTTCATCATATTCCTCCTACACCTGAGCAGGAGGTATTCATAAAGAAATTAATGCAGTTTGCCAAATCAGGTGATGCTACGCTATTGGGCAGGCCAAAGCTATCCCAAAGTGAGGAGAAGGCTAAAATGCTGATTGCAACTGATTATGCCCGTAAGATGTCTCTTGATATGAGAATGATAAGCCCAACATACAGTGACCATCCTGATAATAAGGCCTCCCATTGCGCTGCACAAATTGCCATGTATTACCAAAAATTTTATGCACAGAAAGGGACGCAGTTTGTCTTTTCCGACTTAGGTACGTATAAGCCCGATGAATGGAACCCCTATTCTGAAATCAAGCGGAAACTGGTTGAAGAACATGGCATTCCCTCGCACGAGATACGGTTTATACAGGAGGCAAAAAACGACAAAGTGCGAAAAGAGTTTATAGGTGCGATGAACGACGGAAAAATTCGCGTGCTATTCGGTTCTACAAGTATGCTTGGAACAGGCATTAATGCGCAGAAACGGGCGGTTGCTGTGCACCATCTTGATACACCCTGGCGCCCAAGTGACCTGGCTCAAAGAGATGGCAGGGCGATACGTAAAGGCAACGAGATTGCTAAATTCTTTTCCGGAAATAATGTGGATGTGATAATCTATGCGGTCGAAAAGTCCTTAGATAGCTATAAGTTTAACCTTCTGTATAATAAACAGGTTTTCATTGACCAGCTTAAGAATAATAGCTTGGGGAAACGGACCATCGACGAAGGTGGTCTGGATGAAAAATCAGGGATGAATTTCTCAGAGTATGTCGCTATACTTTCGGGTAATACGGACTTGCTGGAAAAAGCCAAACTTGAAAAACAGATCGCAGGCCTTGAAAGCGAAAGGCAATCTTTCATTCGTTCTAAATACTCTTCCAGATATAAGCTAGATGATACTAAAGCAACGCTTAATGCTGCAGGCTCGCGTTTGGAGCGTATGGAAACTGATTGGGTTAATCTGCAAAAACGTGTACAAAAAGCGCAGGACGGGACCATCCTTAATCTGATACAGCTTAGAGGCCTGCCTGCAAACGCAGACATAAAGCAGATAGGAACCAAACTCAATCAGCTTTCCGAAAAAGCCAGGACAGCGGGCCAGTACGAAGAAATTGGAACTTTATATGGTTTTACCTTATTGGTAAAAACAGAACTGTCCGAAAAAGACACTTTTGAAAAAGACAACAGATTTTTTATTCATGGGGAAGGAAATATTAAATATACTTACAATAATGGGATCATGGCAAGTGATGCAAAGCTTGCTTCTATGAATTTCCTGAATGCCCTTGAGAAAATTCCGGGGCTTATTGAGCAGGAAGAAAAGAAAATATCAGGGCTAAAGAAGGATTTGCCAATTCTTGAAGAAGTTGTTAATGGTGTATGGTCAAAGGAAAGTGTATTGGCAGAATTAAAAGCGTCGCTATCTTCATTAGAAAGAAAAATCCAGGTATCAATCGTTCCCGATAAAGATGGTGGCGCAGAATATCCTAATGATGTTAGCACTGATAAAAACAACAAAAGTTCTGTGCTGCGTGTTGGATAATAGCTTTGCTTTAAGAGGTGCTTTTGCATTGACTAAAATTAGCGTGTTTACGTTTGCTAATATTAACGCATTTACGTTTACTAATTTTAGCTCACTTATGTTTGCTAATTTTAGTACATTTGTATTTGCTAAGATTAGTACATTCTAAATTACAAAGAAATGGCAACACCAAAAGAAAGATTTGTCGAAGCGCTTACCGTCCTGAAAGAGTTGCAGGATAGCGGAAAAGTTGGTATATACACAGATGACATTCCCAACCCAAGACACAGGCAATTGCTTGTTAAGAATGGCTTTATAAAAGAAGTTGCCAAAGGTTGGTATATAGCATCGAATCCGTCCGAAAAAGACGGAGAAACTACCGCATGGTATAGTTCTTACTGGGATTTTGTTACCCAATTCATAACAAAAAAGTATGGAGATAATTGGTGTCTTTCCGCAGACCAGTCACTATTGCTTCATGCGGGCAACTGGTCGGTGCCGCAACAGCTTATTGTCAGGTCGCCGGACGCGAATAATAAACCGACACCATTACCTCACAACACTTCCCTTTTTAACCTGAAAACGGACCTGCCGGAAAAAGGCTATGTAGAAATTCGCAGTAATGGCCTTAGGCTATATAACTTACAGACTGCTCTTATTTACTGTACTGCTGGTGTCTATACCCATAATGCAATTGATGCCCGCACAATCCTGTCAATGATTCGTGACGCATCTGAGGTGTTGCCCGTCCTGCTTGAAAATGGACATACCAAGCTCGCCGGCAGGTTAGCAGGTGCCTTTAGGAATATCGGCAGGGACAGGATCGCCGACCAGATCATAGAAACTTTCAAGCAGGCGGATTATGTTATAAGGGAAGAGGATCCTTTTGAAGAAAAAATTGCCATTAAGTTACCTGCCAGGGAACGTTCACCCTATGCTAATCGTATAAGGTTAATGTGGATGCAGATGCGTGAAATAGTAGTAAAGCACTTTCCTCCCGCACCGGGAATTCCTGAAGATCATGAAGCATTCATGAAAAATGTAGACGATATTTACATTACTGATGCTTACCACTCTCTTTCCATCGAACGTTATAGGGTAACACCCGAATTAATTGAAAAGGTAAGTTCAGGAAAATGGGACATCAAGGAGAATGAGGCTGACAGGCAGCAGCGCGATGCTATGGCCGCAAGAGGTTATTATCAGGCCTTCCAATCAGTAAAAGAAACCATCAAAGCAATTTTTGAAGGCAACAATGCAGGCACTGCCGTGGATAAAGACCACTCTAAGTGGTACAGGCAGCTGTTTGATCCCAGCGTGGTAGCAGGCCTCCTTAAACCGGCTGATCTGGCAGGCTATAGAAACCATCAGGTGTATATTGGCAATTCCAAACATGTACCATTAGGTGTTGAAGCCATGCGCGATGCGATGCCAGTTTTATTTGAGCTTCTCGAAGAAGAGCCGGAAGCGTCGGTAAGGGCGACATTAGGTCATTTTATATTTGTGTTTATACATCCCTATATGGATGGCAATGGCAGAATGGGAAGATTTCTAATGAATGCAATGCTGGCTTCCGGCGGTTATCCCTGGACGGTTATTCCGGTTGAAAAGCGCGATGACTATATGCAGGCCCTGGAACATGCCAGTGTCGGGCAAAATATTGAGCCTTTCGCACGCTTCCTCGCTTTTTTAGCAAGTGAAGGATTAAAAGGGCATACGGTAGCTGAGCTACCCACTACCAGTAAGGGGTATTATAATTGATATCCCTTTATTTTTTCTGCTGAACCAGATGTTGCAGATCAGGATCATTTTGGATGCGTTGCAATTCAGTCTCAATAACATGGACTATATCCAATTTTACCTGTCGGTAATTAGCTTCAATATCCTCTTTCATCTTGTCAGAACCATTATCGTCTATGAATGAAAGGATTTCAGGAATCTTTTGATAACTCTTCGTTTCAGCTGACACCCTCTCGTTATCCACAACAATCTCGGCATGGAAAATCTTTTGTTCTATACGCTCGTCAAAGTTATCGGACACAGCCCCGACGAACATGCCCTGGGTGAGGGTAGAAATTTTAGATGCCGGTATGAGACTGTCCATTTGCGTCGAAATTGAGGTTGATTTATCATTACGGTTTATGGTCATACTCTGCCGCTTCTGTAGCACTTTACCAAAGCGTTCTGAGAGGTTTTTGGCGGTTTCTCCCACGACCTGGCCACTGAATATATTACCGACCGTATTTTGAATGACTTTACTTTCTTTGTCACCATAATCCCGTGTTAATTGAGAATAGTCCTGAAAGCCTAAGCAAACGGCTACCTTGTTGCTTCGAGCTGTGGCAATAAGATTATCCAGTCCCCTGAAATAAATGGTGGGAAGTTCGTCTATGATAACTGAACTTTTAAGCTGCCCTTTCTTGTTGATAAGCTTTACAATTCTCGAATTATAAAGTCCCAGTGCAGCCGAATATATGTTCTGGCGGTCGGGGTTATTCCCGACACATAAAATTTTGGGTTCATTCGGATTATTAATATCGAGTGAAAAATCATCTCCTGTCATCACCCAATAAAGTTGTGGCGAAATCATGCGCGAGAGTGGGATTTTTGCTGAGGCAATCTGTCCCTGAAGCTGATCCTGCGCACCTCCCTGCCAGGCATCCATAAAGGGAGAAAGATAATTCTCCAGTTCAGGATACGAAGTTAGGATGGTAAAGACATCAGCGTATTTTTTATTCAGCAATTCTATAGCATGGGGGAAAGTACAGTACTTCCCATTGTCATAGATTTTCAGGAACCAAATTATAGCAGCCAGCAATATAATTGGCGATTCTACAAAGAAATCACCCTGTTTCTGTATCCAGCTTCTATTCAGATTTAGCATGATGGTATAAGCAGATTCATAGGCGTCTGATATGTCTGTCATAAAATCGGGATTTATGGGATTGCAGCGATGGCTCCTACGGGGGTCGTCAAAATTTATAACATAGAATTTGGGCTTGACCTTATATTTATCGGCGTGTTTCAAAAGATGGTTATATGCGATGGTGGACAGGTCATCAAACTTGAAGTCATAGATATACATCGAGAAACCCTTCTCAATATGCTGCTTGATGTAGTTATTAACGATGGCGTACGATTTACCGGAGCCGGGCGTTCCTAAAACTATAGTCGCCCTGAAGGGATTCACCACATTGATCCAGCCATTATTCCATTTTCCTTTGTAGTAGAATTTTGTAGGCAGGTTGACCGAATACTCATTTTGCATCAGTAGGATTTCCTGTTGGAAACTTTCGTTTTCATTATTGAAAACATCATCCATCAGATTGTTACGCAATAAGCGGCTCATCCATACACCGGCAACCATCAGGCTTATATAGTCTGCCGATGTAGTAAGAATATAAAGGTAAGTGGCTACCGTAGCCGTGAGTTTTAACAGGGGCCAATTAAATAAGAACAGTATAAATCCAATGCATAATGCGCTATATATTTTTGGTCATGTAATCTTTTCGTCTTTTACACCCTTGGTTCCCAAACAACTGAGAGCAAGCAGCACAAGAGCAAACAACTTCGTGTAGAGGGTGTTTGAAAATAGTCCTGCCGTCCGGTGAAAGTTCCCCAACACTTTATTTACAATTTCGAGTGTCCAGCCACGATCCAAAAAGAATCCGTAACAAAACCAGTAAAAATGCATCAGCACTAAAATTATACTTACTGCACGCATAAACGCCATAATTTTGGCTAACCCCCTAAGATCGTCTTCCCCTTGCATACTTTGTAATTTTTAAAAGCTGAATTTAGAAACTGCCACGGCACCCATCGATGAATGGCTTTATATGTCCAGTAATGGCTTAGTTTGGCGTTATTATTAAATTATGCCCTGTTTGATCCTGGTTTTCTTTTTCTTTTTTTCATACGGTTTTCAAAAGCAAGTTCCTCGTAATCTTCGCCCTGAGATTCGGGAAGTAGGCTTGAAAATTCATTGTTCGCTTCATCATTGCGGTTATCGGTATTTGCGAAGTCAAATAGATGGTGTGGCTGTTGTTCAGGCTCATGTAGCGGTGCTTTAGTTTCCTCTTGTGAAAGACTGGCGGATGTGTTTTTTTGCTCCATTTTCCACCAATCATTAAACATATTGGCTGAAAGGTTTTTGCTTAATTGGGAACCGTTCCAGACCGAACGGCTCTCATGGTCAATAAAGGTCATGCCGTAAATCCGTCCTTCCGCGTTGCGACGAATCACTACGTTAATGCCTTGCTCGTTAAGCTGCTGTTTGAAAGCGGCCTCATTACCTGCACTATGCATGGCGATCTCGATTGTGTTTTTTAGAATAGGCCTGACTTTGCTGCCATTCATCCTTTCCTTAGAATGTTCAAAATGGCTTTGGAGCTGTGCCAGTCCTGCATTTTTTCCCGAACAGTGACGCTTTGAACGGGTGGCTTGCTTTTTCTCCGTTTTCGTTCAGTACAAAATATACAAGGCCATGGCGGGGTTGTCCACCCAATTCCCCTTTTACCTCTTCAGCAGTAATATTGAAAAGTGACAGCAAAGCATTATAAGCGCCTAAGCTTTGGTAACTGTAATACTTTGGTAGGTGACGTATAACAGAAGCAATATTGGCCTTAACATTGCCGCGTGCGTATTCCACGGGTTTGAACAATCGTTCATTTTGCGATTCCTTTGTTTCAAGGGCGGGCTTAAGGCCGTACTGCTCTTCCAGCTTTCTGCAAATAGCCATGGAACGTGGATGGTCGTAACTGTCAGGGATCTTTTTTCCGTCCAATTCAACACACGTGGTCACGATATGTATATGGGTGCGCTCAATGTCAGTATGCTTATATACAATATAGGGCTGGTTACCGTAACCCATCTCCTTCATATACTGCGATGCCATATCCCTAAACTTGTCGTCAGTAACCTTGTCCTCGGGATCAGGGTTGAGCGAAATATGCCGGACAGGCTTTTCCGTTTTGTTGTTAGCTAGCAGGTAGGGCTCAAAATAGCGACATATTGTAGCTACCGAATAGCGATTATCCAACGTGTCAGGTATCTTGTGAGTGAGCAATACCTTCCCATTTTCCTTATCCACTTTGTGCTGGTTGTAAGAAAGCGCACCAAGTATATTCTCGCCTTTCCCTATTTTTGCAATCATTTTTCAGGTCTTTTACCAAGATATTTGCTTTCAAATTCCTGGGTTAATTCGATTATCTGCCGGCACAATGAAGCCATCTCGACAGTCTGTTTTTCCAGCTTAAACAGATAAGCTGCGGCTTTCTTCTCAGAGAAATTACGGTAAAGTATCTTGACAATCTGGTTGTAGTTTACACCAACAGCGCGAAATTGCCCAAACAATTTTGTCAATTGTGTATGGTAATCCATCGCAGGCACATCCACTTTGACCATCCGGATCTCACGCTGGAAGAGAAGCGAAATGATAAATTTGGCCCTATTATTCATGCCTGAGGTTTCATACAGGGATAAAAACCGAACATTTTCCTGATCTGTCAGCCGAAACACATATCGGTGGCAGCTTCGGTTAAGCTTTGGCTTACGGCCGCCTTTGTTATGTTTTTTGTTGTCATCACTCATCATAAATCCATTTTCAATAATTAACAAAACCCCGACTTCGGAGGGCGTTTTCCAGCCCCCTGCAAGGGCAAGTTGTTTTGAGGCACCCTTCCTGTTTCGGGTGCCTCAAAACATAACTTGCTCTGTTCTGTAGAACAGAAAATCCACCCTTCGGGATGGATTGGAGTAAGCAGGATAAATGGCCTAAAAGCCATTAACGGTTACGGTTCAACCCTGTCGGGAGGCAAGAGTCATAGTGCTGGTATACCGCCAATATAAAGTAAAGGCGGGAAGTGGAAAGCATTGCACAATGCAACAACGCCGAGTATTGCCATTAGTGGACAAACAAAACCATTACTGAGAAAGTAAGTACCCATCTGCATTCCTTTGTCCATATATAACACCATAGCAAGATATGTACGTACCAACCTGCATATGTAAGCACAGATGTGCAAGCTGCTCTACCGCAGCACATACTTATATAATTTATCATATGCCTATGTGAATAATTAAGTGCGTATGAAGATGTGCATGCAGCTGATTAGGTAACCACATACATCTTTATTTACGGTTGCCGCTGCATATGTACCTATGCAGGTTGTAGCCAACATACCTATCTACGGATGTAGTGCCGCATGTAAGTATGGTAAACTTCTAAAATCATTTTTATATATGGAAACAAATCATAAAACAGTATTTATCGCCTTTTCTTCACAAAAGGGAGGCGTTGGCAAAAGTACATTTACAACCCTTGCCGCAAGTGTGATGCACTACCGTCTGGGCTATAATGTCGCCGTCTTCGATGCAGATTTTCCCCAACACAGCCTTGTCAAAATGAAATCCAGGGATTTGGCAATGGTCATGGAAAACGAGGTTTTGAAAAAAATGGCATTCCGGCAATTCAGCACAATCAATAAAAAGGCCTATCCCATTATACAATGCAAGGCGGAAGAAGTATTGGAGTCCGCGATTAATTTTATAGAAACTTCTCCGGTGGCCATCGACGCGCTTTTCTTTGATCTGCCGGGGACGGTCAATACCCCGGGTATCCTGAAGGCCCTAGCCGGCATGAACCATATTTTTACCCCAATTATGGCAGACCGCCTGGTAATGGAAAGTACGCTCATCTTTACACAGCTGCTTCAGGATGTGATTATGAAAAAAGGTGAAACCTCGATTGAGTCCATCAACCTGTTCTGGAATCAGGTCGATGGCAGGGAAAGCACACCTTTGTATGATGTTTACAATAAGCTCATAGCGGAACTGGGATTAAGCCTTATGCGAAGCCGGATTAAAAACAGCACCCGCTTTCGAAAAGAGAGCGAAATGGATAGCAAAGCCATTTTTCGCTCAACGGTAATGCCGGCAGATGAACGTTTGATGAAATCCACCCAGTTGGACCAATTCATGGAGGAATTTTTAAGGATTATAAAGTTGTAGTGCTATGGACCAAAATAATAAAAGAAAAGCCGGTTCCGATATCGATGAAGAAGCAATGATGAACCTCATGGTCGATGGCGTAAAGAAGGAAGGCCTTACATTACCTGGGCAACCGGCAGACCTTGCCAAAGAAAATCGAATCGGTCCGCCCCGGGCACAGCCTGTCAGGGAAAAAGACAGGACAAAGAACAAATCGCAAGGGAACTACGAAAGCATTTTCTTTAAAAAGGCTGAAACTAATGCCCGTGATGGCAAGACGGTGTACATCAGGCCGGATTTCCATGAAAAACTTTCAAGGATAGTGCAGGTGATCGGAGAAGACAAAATTACCATTTATGCCTATTTGGATAATCTGTTGGATTATCATTTTCAGGAATTTGGGGAACAGATAACCAAAAGCTTTAATGAAAAATATAAACCAATTTTATAGATATGGAAGCAATTATAATTCTATGCCTGCTGGCTGTAATTGGATTACTGTTACAGGATAAAATAGTTATAAGATGGAAACCCGACAAGAATGAATCATCGGAATCCACAAAAATTGAGCATGAAATAATGGGTAGCCCGAAGCCATTGGAAAGACACTCTGTGACGATTGCCGCCCATGAAGGCCAAAAAGAAAAGCCGGTGGCCCAACTTCATAATTTTGCTATGGAAACCAAGGAAGAAGGTTTTAGTGCAATTCCGCAGGAAGAGCTGGATGACGTTTTTGACAAAGGGCCGGACTTGTATGAAGAAGAAGATGATGGAACAGTTACGGGCCGCCAAACGACGAAGATGGTTTTGCCACAGGGGTTACCTTAGATGAACTGAGCGCTACGCAGGCGTTGCTTCAACAAGAAACGTTGGAGCCCGCCTTGGAAAGACAAGTAGTGGATATTGTTCAAAAGATTCAGGGAACCGATCTTTTCAGTCTTTTGGAACAAGCGATGCCGGACGCTTCGCAGAAAATCGCGAAGCTGTTGGAAAAAAGCCTGGGGTCGGAAATGGGCTCCGGCTCTTCCGCTTTGCGGAATAATTATTTAGAGAATTTTGACATAGGCGATTTTGCCTGACAAGTGCCAAAGCAAAAAAAGGATTGATTATAGTTTGTAATCAATCCTTTTATCTTTTTACCAACGTATTGATAGAAACAACCCTGCTTTTAATTTAAAACAATTCATATGGAAGGAGAACTGCCGATATATATCATTGAAGGAACTGATTTTTATGTGGACGTAAATAGCTTCCGGCTTACCGAAGTTGGTAACCCGGAGAATGTAATCTCCTGCACGGATATGGCTGACTTTGGGGATGGCTACCGTTTTGACTACAATAGGGAAAGAAAAAATATACCGGGTTTTTATCAGAGAACGGATGCAGTTATATCGTTGCCAGGATTCACTGTTCTGGATCCGGAAGGGATGGCGAAACGTTTCCGTATAAGTATTGATCAGGTTAAGGCCACTACAGATTTTGACCTGTTGGTCGATCCTGCCTCTTTTGACTTAAGGGTAAATAAAGGGGTATTGCCGACCCTGACAATAAGTGGCCATATTTTTTATGTGGATATCCGTATGGATATGTTGCGCCCCAAAGATGATTTCCTTTCAAGGGGGAATTAAATTTTCTGAGATTCTGAATTACTATGATGAAGATAAAAGGACATATACCATTCCATACAATCCCAAAACCCACGAGTTTCAGGAACCGGACTACCGCAATATCAAAGACCTGCCAAAGGACATTATTGCAGTAGAGTTCCCTTCGGAAAGGTTATTGGACCGTATCGGCTGGAACCGGAAGTATGGCTTCGACATGAAGCATGGGCTTCGGATAAATGGACTGACCAGTGGATGGAAACGCAGGAAATCCGCTGGCGGGCGCTGCCCCGCGACAGGCAGCGTAAATACACAGTCGTGCTTTTTGCCGCGTATCTGGCGATCAGCATTGGCGTTTACCTTAAATACTGGCATGATGCCAGTATGGCCACAGATGAGGTGGAACTCCGGCATATTGAAAACCCAGTGCTCAATTCTAAATCGTCACGTCAGACGAATGACACAATTCACATACCTATAAACGATAAATCATGAAAGAGACTGAAAAAAAGAAGCAAGTGGTAAGGGTTACAGAAGGAAACCCTGGAAAGGAAGCTGCACAGCTTCCGGATGGGAACATAAATAAAGCGGAACGCCTTAAGAAGCCGCTAATATTCGCGCTGATGGGCGCAGTATTCCTCGGCTGCATGTACCTGATATTTTCGCCATCGGGCGAAAATGAAAACCCTTTGGAGAAGGTGGGGATAAATGATGCTGTACCACAGGCCACCGATGCAGGATTGCAATCCGATAAGCAAAAAGCCTATGAGCAGGAACTGCTGGAAAAAAGGGATCAGGAAAAAAGAAAATCGCTTCAGACACTGTCTGATTATTGGAGCTCCGATTCCACAAAACAGGAGGTAGTGCCGGAACCGGAAATCAAGGAGCAGCCGGATCCGCAGAATGGCGGCAATGCATTAAGCAGTTATCGCAATGTACAAAGCACTCTTGGCTCGTTTTATCAGAATAATGATGAGAATGAGGCATTGCGAAAGGAGCTTGAGGCAATGAAGGCAGAACTTTCCCAAAAGAAAGCCGTGCAGGATCCGATGCAGAACCAGCTTGCCCTTATGGAAAAGTCCTATGAGATGGCAGCAAAATATTTTCCGGGCGGTACAGGCGCAGCCATAAATAAAGATTCTGCGGCGCCTACCGCAAAAGAATCGTTTGTAGCGTTTCGGCAGGAAAGGAAAAATGTCGTTTCCGCGTTGCCGCAGGAAGCGGTTATAAATTCTTCCTCCCCGCGCAACCAGGCCGGAAGCCAAACGACATTTCGCAGTGCGGTCAAGCAGCAGCAGACACCTGAAATCAGGAACGGTATCCGTGCATGTGTACACGAAAGCCAAACCATTGCAGGGGAGGGAAATGTAAAGCTGAGGCTGCTTGAAACCGCGCATGCGGCAAGCATGACAATCCCTAAGGGAGCCTTGTTGACGGCCTCGGCTAAATTTCAGGGAGGTCGCCTTCAATTAAAAATTTCTTCAATTGAACATCAGGGCAACATTATACCGGTAGAGATACAGGTGTATGATATAGACGGGCAGCTTGGGCTAAATGTTCCAATAACACCTGAAGTCGGGGCAGCCAGCGAAATGGCAGCTAATATGAGCCAAACGGCAGGCACTAATATGATGCTCACCCGCTCGGCAGGACAGCAGATTGCTGCCGATCTTAGCAGGGGTGTCGTCCAGGGTGTCTCCGGTTACTTCTCAAAAAAAGTAAGAGTCCAAAAAGTCGCCCTTAAGGCGGGTCACCAAGTCTTCCTTGTTTCCAAAAAATAACGTTTAAACTAAATTTTTTTAAAAGATGAAATCACTATTCAAAAAAGTAGTGGCAATATTCTCTATTGCCTTCACCAGCCTTACGGCTATGCAGGGATTTGCACAAAATCCCAACCTTCTTGAAATCGGAAAAATCGAACCGTATGAAATGGAGGTCACCTTCGATAAGACCAGCCATCTCATCTTTCCTTCTGCCATTCGTTACATTGATTTGGGCAGTGATTACCTTGTCGCGGGGAAGGCAGAGGATGCTGACAATGTGCTCCGTGTAAAGGCGGCAGTTCGGGACTTCGAGGAAGAAACGAATTTCTCGGTCATTACTGAGGACGGATGTTTCTACAGCTTCAACGTGTACTACAGCCCGTATCCTTATGTACTGAGTTACGACCTTTTGAAAATGGGCAGGACATTGCAAAGAAACTCCAGTAACGACGTGCTTTTTGAAGAGCTTGGGAGTAGTTCCCCATCAGTGGCCGGGCTGCTGCTGGAGACAATATACCAAAAGGACAAACGCCTGATACGGCATATAGGGTCTAAAAGTTACGGCATTCAGTTCCTCCTTAAGGGAATATACATTCACCGTGGCAGCTTTTATTTTCATACGAAGTTGCGCAACAATACAAATGTCCCATTCCGTATTGACTTCGTGAACTTCAAAGTGGTTGACAAAAAGGTGGCGAAACGTACCGTTGCACAGGAAAGAAACCTCACGGCTCTGCGTATGTACAAGCCGCTTATGCCCATCACGTCGCAAAGCAGGGAGCAGAATGTTTTCCTTTTGGACCAGTTTACAATCGACGATGATAAAGTGCTGCTGATAGAGATTTTTGAGAAAAGCGGTGGCAGGCACCAGGTTTTGGAAGTTTACAATTCAGACCTTGTCAGCGCCAGGCGCATTGAGGACATGCAACTGAAGATTAAGCAACTATAAAGCAAGCTGATATGAAAAAGTTAATTTTTACAGTTTTGGTTTTATGGCTGGTCACTTCAGGCTATGCACAGCGCATGCTTCCCGGCCAGCTGGGATTGGAGGTGTCGGCTGGAACCTTCTCAGCAGACAGTCCTCAAAAGAATTACTTTGTTGGAGTAGCCCTGGCAGCTATGACCAAGAGAGGCAATTACCAATTGTATGGAGCCGAGTATTCCCATCGCTATGCCTCCTATAAAGGCACAAATATACCCTTGGAAACGTTCTTAGGGGAAGCCGGGTATAGTTTCAGCCTTCTGGCAGACAGGAAAAAAGCTGTGGCATTCTACGCAGCTATAACCGGTGTCGGTGGTTATGAAACTATAAATCGCGGAAATGATATGTTATTTGATAGGGCTAAAATTCTGAACGATGAGGGCTTTGTCTATGGGGCCGGCGGGAGGTTGTCTTGTGAAGTTTATTTGTTCGACAGCATGGTATTGATACTGCAGGGTCGCGCCAAGATGTTATGGGGGACTTCATTAGAACAATTTCGACCGTCCCTTGGCGCAGGATTACGATTTAATTTCTAATATTTAAGCAGATGAGAAACATTTTAAACACAGGTAAACAAATATTGGTACTCTTAATGGTAACAGCAGGATGTTTTTTAAATTCTTCCTGTGAAGAAGAGGAACTTAATATACAGGACAACTTCCCTTTTGGGGTTTCTGTTATGCCGGTTCCGGATGAGATTGCCGACGAACAGACGGTAGAGTTACGGTTTACCATCCAGCCCACAGGAAATTACAGCAATACCCGTTATTTTATTCGCTATTTCCAGTTTGAAGGACAGGGCACTTTGCAGTATTTTGACGATCCGCCCTACCTGCCGAATGACCTCTATGAATTGCCTGATTTGCAATTCAGGCTGTATTATACATCTGCATCTGTTTTGTCACAGTCATTTGATGTATGGATATCCGATAATTTTGGAAATGAAAGGCAGGTCAGTTTTCAGTTTAATAGCAGCGATTAGGTTGAGCATATACCCCGAAATACTTTTCGGGGTATTTTGTTTAATAACCTTTTCTTTAACAGAAACATTGGATAAAATCAAAGACGTCACTATCTTTGTGTAAAATATAGAAAACTCTTAAAGTGTTTTTGCTTTAAGTCTCGACATTGAAAACTGGTAATTTTTAAAGACCGCGAGACAATAAGTAGGAACGCTCATGCCATTGGCGTGGGCGCTCGCTTATTCGTGGTCGGGCATACCAGTGCCTCAATGCCGGTAAGTGTTGTGGCCTGCGCCATACTTTTTTATGGCATCCCATCTAATTAGTCCGAAGGGACAAGGCATCCTCCAAAACCCGGCATGGCATTTTGATTCGTACAGAGTCACAAACTTTCAACACTATTGAATGCTGTTGGCCGAACTACCTGTATAATCCTGAAGTCTGTTCATCCGGCACTATTCGCCAAATATGCAAGGAAATGAAAAACGATAGCCCAATTATGATTGCCTTAATTGACGACCATGCCAAGCTTCGCAATGCTGTAGCAAATTATCTTGAAAGCTTTAATTACACGGTTATTTTACAGGCAGCAGACGGAAAAGAAGGACTTGAAGCAATAGCGCTTCTGCCTGAGAAGCCAAAGCTATGTATCGTGGACATCAATATGCCTGTAATGGATGGATTCGCCACTGCGCGGCAATTAACCCAGTCCTATCCCACGGTCAAAATATTGGCCTTCAGTGTACATGGTGATGAGGAGAATGTCGTAAAGATGGTGGCGGCAGGCGCAAAAGGATACCTTCAAAAGGGTTGTGATCCCGAGGAGATTAAGCGAGCGGCTGACCAATTAGTAGCAGGGAAATATTATTTTAGTGAAGCAGTTAAAGATGTGGCAATCAAATATTTATTTTCTGAAGGTAAGTTGTTGCAATAATCCCTTCAGTTTTAAACTATAGCCTAAAGATGTAAGTATAGTAACGCTATAAGCTCATGAAACAATTTGACGATCGTATTATCGACCGAACCAATAAATTTTACCTCGAAATGTCAAGAAAGGTTCTGACAGTTCGGGAGTATGAAATTATGCATAAGTTGTTGATCGAAAAAAAGACGAGTAATGAGGTGTCTGAACTTTATGGGTTGACCAACGAGAGGATCAGGCAGATTTATCAAGATACTTTTAGAAAAGTAAAAAATGTGACCGGCGTACTTGATGATATTGACCATTACAAAAAAGTCCTTACGGAGCTGAAAAAAAAGTGCAGCGAGGCTGAGGGTGGAATAATGGGGAAACATGATAATGCCACTGTCCCGGATTTGGAAAAGCTACTGAACGAGTGCAATTTTCCCTTTAGCAAAAGAATGTACAGTTTTTTCGAGCTATTGGAGGTAAATACCATAGGTGAGCTGTCGGTTATAACATTAAAAGAATTTAACTGTCTCAGGGGGTTTAAGAGCCAGCTGAAAAAAGAGCTTATCGCATTTATAGAATTTGAGAATATTGAGAACCTGTTCGACGGATTCCAGGAATGGAAGGATAATTAATAGATGACCATCAACCGTGCGACATTCTTTTGCTTCTCCTATGTTTGTATAATATAATCTAAGTGAAGAAGGGCGAGAGCAGATTTTGCTTTAAATAGCCTTATGGTATATTCAAGAAAAGAGACTGCCTCCTCTTCTTTAACCTTTTAGAATCTGAACAGAATGTAAGGAACTCAATCATAATTATGGGTTGCGTAGCCAGTATATCTAGTCAGGAGAAAAGATGAAAAAAAGGTTATCACTTACCTAAACCAGATAAGATGAAGGTATTATTAAAGCAGACAGTAGGAATTGATGTTGCTCAAAAAGAATTAGTTGTATCGCTTGGTCGAATGGATGAGCAGATCAGCATAGAAGTTTATGCCTACAAAGTATTTCCCAATACTAAAAAAGGTTTTTAAGCCTTGTATCATGGGTAAATAAGCAGACGTCAACTGCGACAGAAGTGCGGTACATAATGGAAGCAACTGGAGTTTATCATGAATCCTTAGCCTATTATCTATGCAGTACTCAAAAACAAATTAGTATCGTTTTACCTAACAAGATCAGTAATTATGCGAGAACACTTGACATAAAGACTATTACTGACAAGAGCGCTTCACAAGCCATTGCGAGATTTGGATTGGAAAGGCAGTTGGAAATATGGCAGCCTCCTTCAAAAATATTCAATGATTTAAGACAGCTTTGCCGGGAACGTGAGCAGCTAGTGCAGGAACGCACAATGTTGAAGAATCAACTTCATGCAGAACGTACTTCTGCAACAACAAGTGAAAAATCAGTAAAACGAACTAATAAAAGAATAGCTTTGATTAATGCACAGGAAAAGGAGATACAGAAGGAAATTACTAAGCTTATCAATGGAGATAGAGTTTTAGTAGAAAAGATGAAGATAATATCTTCTATACCGGGAATTGGAAATCTAACGGCTGTAACCATTATCGCGGAAACCAATGGATTTGAGTTAATAACGAATAAAAAACAACTGGTCAGTTATGCCGGATTAGATGTAAAAGAAAAGACATCTGGAACCTCAGTGAAATCCAAACCAAGAATATCCAAGCGGGGCAATCGGAATTTAAGGAAGGTAATGCACTTTCCTGCATTGGCTGCAATAAGAACTGATGAAAGGTTCAGATATATTTTCTTAAGATTAGTTTCAAGGCATGGTATTAAAATGAAGGCTATTGTTGCCATCCATAGAAAATTACTGGAATTGACTTTTATCTTATGGAAGAATAATTCTTATTATAATCCAGGACACGAATATCAAATTATTCCGTTCCAGGAAGCAGCGGTATAAAAAAAGGGAAACTATAAGTCATTTCCCTTTGTAATCAATTTAAGAGGTTTAGTTTCTGGCTATGCCCTCTAACTCTTTATTTCTATTATTTAATTGATAGTAATTCTTTTTAAAGCATAAAAAAACCGTTTAAATTGCCATAAAAAATGCCTGTTTTGGTACTCAACAGCATTTTTTATTTTCTTGAATTGGCGGGCACTTTACAGAACCGAAACTACAATAGACACAACAGTCACCTTCCAGAGGTTTTAACATTGTTTTGCACTTTTCGCATTCGTAAAAATATTGACAAGCATTTGTTGGCATTGTCTCCTCTTTTTTGTGACCACAGTTTGGACAAGTTATTATTGATTGTAACTTTATTTCCATTATGATATAGTTTTACTTTTTAGTGATTTATAGCCTGTCGAATTGATAGCTTTTTCGATTTCTTCTATACTTGTTTGTTTGATGTCAAACCTTACAATAGCGTTTCCTTTCTCATAAGAAACTACAACTTCGACAATTCCTTTTAGTTTGCTAATCTCTGTTTTAACGTGATGTTCGCAGCCTGAACAAGTCATTCCTTTAATTGTAAACTCAACTTTCTGAATTTTGGAAGTTTGGGTAATAATTGCTTTACTTTCAGTCTTTGGAAAAAAGATGTGTGCATAAATTGGAAATGATAAAAGTAAAACCGCCATGACGGTAATAAAGCCTAAAAATGATTTTGTCTGCATAAAATTTGGTTTTTCAGTTATTTCACAATTACAGTCAATTCTCTTTTGTGGTTTCAACTTTTGATACCATGCAAAACCAAGCACTAAAATTGTTAAACCGATAAAATATGGCCGGAAAGGTTCGAGCCAGGAAAAAGCTGAAGCAAGTCCGCTTGTTCCTGCGATGATAGCCAAAACGGGTGTAATGCAGCACAATGAAGCTGCAATTGCTGTCAAAAGTCCGGTCCCGATTAGTTTCTTATCCGTTTTCATATTGCTTCTACAATTTTGTTATCGTCGAGTATTTTAAAAAATGGGTTCAGCATATTTTCATACTCTTTTGTCAATGAGTAAAAAATGGTTTGTGCCTCTCTTTCGGTTACAATGAGCTTTCGGTCTTTAAGTTTTCGCAAGTGCTGGGAAACTGCTGAAATTGTCATACCAAGAATATCACTTAAATCACAAACACAAAGTCGTTTTTCTTCATAAAGTAGAAACAAAATTCTCAGCCTTACATTATTCCCTGCCAATTCAAGTCCATTCGATAAATAGTCAAAGGAGTCATGGAGTTCTGAAACTCGATTTTTACAGCGATTGATTTGTTTAATGTCAGCCTGTTGTCTTATACACGAAATATTATCCATAGTGCAAATATAGCTAACTTTATTATTTAAGCAAATTCTAAAATACAAATTAAAATATTTTTTTATAATTTTTTGGATTGTAACACAGAATCTTTTCTTGGCCGCAATTGGAAGAAAAGAAGTCCGCTAAAATGCAGCATGGGATAATGAATATCCCACGAAACAAGACCGCAACTTTTTTGATTAAAACCGCACGGTGGATTTTATCAAATAGGTTGCATTCATTGCATGAGCAAAAAGACTGTCCTGATCTTTCAGGGGCTGTCTTTTTGCCGCTGGATTTTGAAATCAGGCTATTTTTAATGGGTTTGTGGTGAAATCCTTTAGGTTATGGAAAAAGCCCCTGTAAGGTGTCAGCCCGTTTCGGAACATGCCCCACAGCAGGGAGCAACCCATCTGTACCAAGGACGAATTTATATATAAATCCTGTTTTTCCAATGCTTCGGATAAACTGCAACTTGGCGTATCATCCGACTGCTCCGAAGCTTTCAGCAAATCGCCAAATTCCTCTGTAACAAATGGCAGGCTTGCCACAGTCTCGTATTTCTCCGAATTGGGCTGACGTACAGCTCCTATTGTAGATAGTATTACCTGTCCTGTGTTCTGACTGTTCCCGAAATCAAGCCAGTAAAGCGGGCGGTTTGAATAGGCATTGCCTTTGCTTGCCTTCTGAATTATTTCAGCAATAGTAAAACGGGCTTGTACGGTATCTACGCAGGAAATATAAATAGTTGCCCTTGCATGGTCGGGCAGTTTGTCAAAACTTGCTATTTCAAACTTTGATGTTTCCGCTTTCCAATTAGTACCTGCCCATCGGTTCGCACGGTTAATGATGGCTACGGATTTGTGTAATCCTACCTCACAATCTGCAAATCGTTGCCTTCCCAGATTGGCGTGGGTTATCGTGTCATCATCCCATAATCTGACCAATAGACCTGCATGGCCCAATTCAATCAGGCTATGGTTCATTTCCAGTAGTGCGGTAATTACTTTTGAGCCTGTGCCTCCTGCACCAATGACGTTTACCGTTACTGGATTGGTCGGGTTTAAAAGGCTGTTGTCCGTATAATGGACTTTCATTTTCTCAGTATTCATGGCAGTATATTTTTTAGTGTCCTGTTGGTTTTTTTCAATACTTCATTTGGGAAGGCTTTGCCTGTGGCGATAAGTTCTTTCCATAGGCTTACGCAATTCCCGATAACGGGATTGTGCTCATTTACTAAATGGCTGAAATAGCTGTTAAAGAAGTAGCTTTCCCAAGCAGATGTAAATTCATCAACTGAAGCGGAGTTTTTAATATTTACATTCACTGTACCCATACAGACATTGCCACCTTCGTAAACATTAAAAAAGGGTGCGTGGTATAATGTTGTTTTCTCATTTGGTCTTCGGTTTGTCTCAAGGGCGTAAAGCGTCAGGCTGTGCTTGTTGGCATACCAAAGCAGAGCGGGTACTTCCGCTGTCCCATTTGCTATATGGAGGTTATCTGCAAAAAACAACTTTGTTTTCCTTGACTTGGTAAACCACATTACCGCACCCTTATCGGTAGGATTGATATATAAAACATTGGTGGGCAATATGCCTTTGGATTTAAGGAAAGCCTTGCTTTTTTCCTTTTCGGTATTGAGCGCTTTTGCAAGTGCCTTAGCTTCCCTTTCGGTAAGCGGATGGGCATTTATTGGATTACCGTTCCTGTCCATGTCAAAATGCTCAACATAGGTAACCTTGTTGGTTCCTTTGGTTTGGTAGATGACCAATGCGGACACGGGATGGTAAAGCGTTCCGAAATTTTGCGTTATATCTTCCATGACAAAATAATTAAAAGCTGTTCAGTACATAAATTAGTTCTTCAATAAGCGAAAACAGGCGGTTCTCAAAATCAAGCGTATCGCAGGTAACAGTTGCCCCGTTAAACCGTTTTTCTATAATAGGCTCCTGCATAAGCCCATATTCCTGCAATTCATTGTTCACGCTGTCAAAAAGCGTTTGGAACAATAGTCCCTTAGCCTCAGCACAAAAGGAAACATACTTATACATTAAAACGATGTTTTCAAAATCGTCTTCCTCTGCAACGGTATGAGGTTGCGCATTTCGGTAAAAGGCAATATCTGGGTACTGCTCGTAAAGCGCGAAGGCTTCGGATGCGAGCAGGAAGCAATCATGGTCAAAGCTGTCTTTACTTTTGAATTTATCCAAGCGTTCTCTAAACCTGCTTAAATTTTGATGGTTGAAAATTTTACGCTCCATATTATCGCCAATCCATTGTGCTTGCGTAATCTCTGCCAAGTAGGTCGCTGTGTCCTCATTTTCATCGTCACAGGCAACCCACTCCGTTACCATTTCATAAATCCAAAACAGGTAACTGTTTTCCTGTCGGTAATAAGGTACATCGGTAATGTGGTACAGGTAAGCGCATACCGATTGCAGGAGTTCGGCAACTTGTTTTCGTTTTGGGTTCTTGGATAATCGGTACAATGGCAGGATGGGGATATAGTAGAGGGTCGAGCCTGTACTGTAACGTTCCTCGCTTGTGAGAAAGGTTTTCTCGCTATCCTGTATAAGATGTATCTGTTCCCAATCCCTGACATTATTGCGCAATTGCAGTTCAATATCATCCAATGCCAATGCAATGTTATAAGGATAGCCGCATTGCCGTGATGGCATCGGCTCTATGCCGTAGTGTTGCGCCAGTTGGGATAGCGACTTATAAAAATCGCTTTCCATTTTTGCGGATTTCCTGCCAGCCTGTACAGATTCTGTTTTTTGCAGTTTCGGCAGGAAGGCAGATTTCAGAAAACCATCGGTAGCATAGCTATCGGCACGGCTCTCAACTTGTCTTTTTGTATTTCGTTGGCATTCTTTGGCCTCTGTAGCCAATCTGCGAATCCACCTAATTGTTGGTGCAGTTGGATTTGCGTGGTTTGCTGACGGGCTTCGATAATGCCCGATATGATGTTGCGTTGCATAGTTCATAATATTAAATTGAAGGTTAGCCTTTCGTCCCCATTACACTTTCAAAACGGTACTGTACCGTATCATCCTTGATCTGCGGTGCAGATACCTTTGCCGTCGTCAATATCGGATAGGTAGTGGCGTAAAAATTCATTACTGCTTCTACACTCCATTTTGGTTCAGGGTCAGATAGCCTGATTTCCTGCCCTTTCTCGTTAAGTATAAATACTCGTTCTAATTGCGTGGCTAATAACATGATGTTGAAGTTTACGGTTATACAGTTTCCTGCTCAGCACCGAAAAGGCTCGGGGCTGAAAATTTATCAGAAAGTTCTTTTTTGCGCTTGCGAATGGTTTCCGCCTGTTCAGGATAGTCGGCAGGGTTAGGCACTTTTGACCATGCCTCACGAAATTTGCCTTCTTTTTCAAGCTCGTCAGCTTTAGCCATCGCTTCCCTGAATTTCTTTTCCTTTTCTTCTTTGGCTTTCTTTTCCCTGTCGGCTTTTTCTTTTTCCATTGCGGAGTTCTTTTTGGCTTCTTCAAGTTGCTTCATAAAGCCTTCCATATCCACCATCAAGCCCGATGCGGTTTCGATGGGTACGGTAATCTTCTCAAAAAAACCTTCGTCCAGTTCTTCGGCTGTTCCCCTAAGATTTAGCGGGGGAATGCTATTTTTAGCTTTATCCCCGCAGGTATCGTTTTGGAGCATTACTGCTACAATTAAGTGGCCTTCTGCCCCTTTGGAAATGGTCAGGTGTAAATCGCCTGTGATTTCCATCTGTGTTATCTGATTAAAAAAATTAGTCGTTGCCATGATATTTTTATTTACTATTATTTTGAATACCTACCAGTTTCTCATATAAATCCTGCCAATAGGCTCGCCTTCGCTTATCAAAGTCAGAGTAAATGCAGTCTTCATATCGGTATTTATTATATTGGAAGCATTGCCTTTATCGCTTCGGTAAGGTCAGTCACCTCGATTGGGCAACCGTGCAAATCTGTTACTGTCATTGCGGTAGCTTTTATCATTTGTGCCTATCAATTCTTCGCTCAAGCAAGGTTTCTAAAATTTCGCAATCGCTTTCATAAGTTTCGCCTTCAAAGTGGTAGGTGTCGGTGTCCTCGTCAAATTTGTATGTATCAAAATCTTCGCTTTCCAAATAGATGTCGGTAAGTTCTCCGCTTTCGTAGATTACCTGCCATAGACCAGATCGCCACTTTCTTCGTAGTTCACTACGAAATTGACTTTATAGTGGTCGGCAATCTGTTCCAATATTTCAAGGTTAGGCGACCACCTTGTTTGATACTGGAATTCTCCCGCACCGTCCTCATTCCAATAAATGTCAAAGAAGTAGCCCGTGTAGATAGTTGTGAAGTCAGGAAGCTGTCCCAGTTGTCGTTCAATTTCCTTTTCAGCCATCCTTTCAAATAGCTTCTGTATCTTTTTGATTGTTTCAGGTTTCCCCTGAAAGGCAACCGCATTACTGCACATATTTGCCATAACTTTTGATTTAAAGGCAACCGCCCGTTACAGGCGGTCGCCTGTGGTTACCCTTAATTGAAATTGAATACGTCCGTCCCGATTTTTTGGAATGAGGTACAGAGTTCAAAAGCCTTTTGCGATTTCATCTGCGCAGTACCGCCCATCACAATAGATTGCAGTTTGGCTTCATCACTTTTATAGCTTCTCACGTTCTGATAGTAGCCCGTCACGGCATTGTATGCTCCAAACAATGTCCCTTTGGTAGTGTCCATTTGTTGGGTGTCGCTCATCATAGCATAGGCAAAAGCATCTTCTACCGTGTTTTTAAAGACAGTTGAAAGTTCATCTTCAGCTCCTTTTTTGAGCAGGTCAAATGTTTCCGAATTAGGGCAAAGCGCAAGCTGTATAAGTTTTTTCACTTCGTTGTCAGATACTTTTACTTTTGTCCAGTTGTTGAAAATGTCCTGCAATTGGTCGCTCAGGGTGTTCGCCAAGCCCATGACTTTGTGCGCGTTATCCAAACGTTGCTTAGCCCCTGAAGTGTGCTTGATGCGTACCACGTTGCTCATACTGCGGAGCGACGCGTTCAGGGTGTTTTGACAGACAATCCTAATGGGTGTAAATGCGGCTGTTATACTTCCGCTACCATCGTGCGAAGTGGTCAGGAAGATGTATTTTTCAGTAACATCTTCGCCTTTCCCTACTCGGATATAGTCGGAAAGTTTAGCGGTTATAAAAATGCGCTCTCCATTTCCCAAAGCTCCTGCAGTCTCGTACAGAATGCCATCGCCACCGCCTACAATCGCATCAAAAAATGCAAAGGCATCACGGTTCTGGACGATGTGATAGTCTTTTCCCACTACGCCCAACACGGCGTTGTTGTCTCCTCGGATGTTGGCAAAAAAGTTAGGCACTAAGATTTCCTTATCCCTGATTTCCGTAGTATCTTCAGTTTCGATAATACCCGTTCCTGTGGTGTACAGCGGTGCTTTAATTACTTCGTAATCCAGTCCTGCGTGCCTGATGGCTTCCTCGCTTGTCGGATATTCCTGAACGGTTTGCCCCAATCCGTGCCATGCTTTTTCCTGTACGCTAAAAAAGCTGTACTTTCCGGTCCTCTCGTTGAAATTCAAATTATGTCCCATGATATTGAAATTTTAATGTTGATGAATGTTAGAATGGTAGGTCATCGTTACCGCTTACGGTTTCGTAGGTTGCGACTTCGATATTTTCCGCTTCGCGTTCAGGCTCTGCTGTTTCGGCTTTCTTTACCCCGCTGTGCAGTTTTATTCGGGCTGTATTAAAATTCAGCCCTGCGTGAGCCTCACCATTTTTGCCTATCCAAGACTTGGCGCTTACCCTGCCTGTCAGTTCCACGAGCGTGCCTTTTGTGAGTATCTTGGCAACCTTCGCACTTAGCCAATAGGCGCAGTCGAAGTAGGTGGTTTGCTCTACACGTTCGCCCTGTTTGTTGTGGTAGCTCTCGTTTGTCGCTATTGAAAAATTTACTACCTCTTTGCTGTTTGACAGTGTACGCACCTGCGCATCTGCTGTCAGTCTTCCGATGATGTTCATGATTTCTGAAATTTTGAAGTTTTACTTTTTTTAAATTTTTATTTATTCGGCAATGAGAGGAGGAGCTGTTTTGTTTCACTCTGTTGCCGGTTGTAATACTATTGATCTTCATTTCTGACATTTTTTTTATTCGTTTAAAGAGCCGGAGTATGCTATGTTTCGTTTCATGAGCATAAAAAGGTGAGTGTTTAGCAGGCGCGGGGTTTTGCCATAAAATACTACCCGAAGGGATGGAGATTTTTTGGTAAACCGGCAAGGCCAGACCTTGCGACTGCGTTAAGAACACGGAGTTACCTTTGCTCGTGAAATGAGACAAAAGCATACTGGCCCTTCAAGGTTAAAGGGAAAGGGAAGAATAAGAGAGGGTATAGAAATGGCAGCTTAGCAGATTTGTTTTCTGATAATTGGAATTGTCGGGATATGCAATGATTTATTTTGTAGTAAACAGTGATGCTTACATATAAGAGCGGTATGCTTCAAGGAGTATTAAGAATAGGAAGTCTCCTATTCGTAACACAGAATGGGTATTTGAGAGATGCGGGAAAGTTAGAGTGAATCAGGTGGTGGTGAAATTAAGCATGAAGTGCTTTAGCGTTCCGATGGTGCTGTGTTCGGACTCGTAATAATCGGTATGCAGGGAATGGGGCTTTACCGTAAGAGATTCCGAATCCCTATGATCCTTCGTCAGCAACGAATTGATGCCGGTTACAGTATCAGCCGTTGCGCCTTCCAGGATATAGCCGATGATACAGCCGGTGGAGTATTTGCCCGAAACGAAGTTGTCTATGCCCGTGTCGATATACCTTCGTTTTAAAGCGGAGTCGCTAACCTTAAGGTTTTTAGCCTCGAAGAAATAATCATATTCATACTCGGAAATAAACGAAGTCAGGCGAAAGTCGATTCTGGGAAAGGTAGCTGAAAATCCCTTTATCTTGGCTCTATCGTCGGGCAGGTGAGCTTCTACGTTGGTTGAGATCTTCCATTTCACCCTTAAAGGGTTTTTCTTCATACACTCATGTAATTCTGAGGAAATATCGTTCTCGTTCCAATCCAGCTGGACAGCCTTAACAGTAACCGAGGTCTGATAGGCATCAACCAAAAGCTGAAAACATCTACCATGGAAAGCGTTTTTGAAGCCTTCGTAAATTTCTGTATCTAATGCCATCCTAATTCCCGTTTAATATTTCCAGAATTAATTCGGATGCATCTTCGACTGCCATTGACTGCGACCAAAACCTACGTTGGTTTGGGCGGATTATATAAATGTCCTTTCCGTTTTTATAGTTAAGCTTTTTGCGGAAGTATATGTTGGTGCCTTTTTGTTCCCATAAAAAATTATCCAGTGTCCGAAGCTCATCATGAACATTTTCCTGAGAGAGAATATCTTCTTCCTTTTTCTTTTCAAATGTAAGCTTGGTAACCATTAGAGGTGTATACCTCTCTATATTGAATAAAGTTACATTTGCAAATAAGGCCTGCCCTTCCAGAAATTCATTTATTTCTGAACTTAAGATAGTTGCATATACATTAATATGTTCACTTAAAACGGGATACAGTGCAACTGATTTTTCTTGTTTTGTAAAAAGGTCGAACGACAGGTTGATAAAATCTTTTACCAGACGTCTCTCCATGAGGTCAATTTCATAGAGCTCATAGATATATTGATTTATTTGTTCTTCGAGGAGACTGTAGTCAACAGCCACGATTGAAGAAAGGATCAAAGCTTCTATTTCCTTATGAAGCGTTACGATTTTACTAATAACCTGCTCATTCAGTATTACCGGAAACTTGTAAACTTCATTCGGTTTGATTCGCTCCCGTTCTATACCCCAACTATTAGAAATCAACAACAGAAAATAGGTTGCCAGTTCTGAGTTTAGTATGGCAGACAGAAACCGAAGTAGGTCCGAATCAGTGGATTTAAGTCCCAAAACTGTACTGTTAAATGCTACTTTCGCATCGATAAAACTGCTACAGAGTTTATTGTTTAAAAAGCCTTCCTTAATCAATAACATAGGCCCGCTATAAACCTGCTTCTTTCCTAAGCGTCGAAATACGTTAATTGTAGGCAAGTCCTGCACGTATTCCACCTCATAATACTTTAGGTAAGTTTCTATGGTTTTTTTATCTTTTAGAAGAGAATTAATTCCCGAGAAACTGGAAGGGCTTGTGGTATACCGATTGATCCTTTCAGGTCTTATAAATAACAGATCTGCGATCTCATTGTCAACAAGAGGCTTGATCGTCGATTTGTTCAGAGGCTGGAGCCCTACACCGAACGCCAAATGATTCTGCTTTATATATTTGCCAATATTAAGGCTATTAGTCAAAAGCCTGTCAATAAGTACTACATCTGAGGAGGTTCCGTACATGGCTACTTTCCATATTTTGGTATCTTCCTTTTGGCATTCTTTACGTGGTAAAAATTTCAAATCAGTAAAGTCAATGCTGAGTCCTTCAATAATATTTGACTTAATGTAGGTCTTTGGGGCATAGTAAGCTATTTTATCAGTAGCATCTGCCGGCTCTTCTTTTTGATAATATACTATACTAATCGGACCAGTAGCATCTCCAAACAGTTGTCCTCCAAAGTTCTTTTTTGCATTACGCAGTATTGAAAAATTATATATTTTTTCAACATAGCAGTCATTAAATAGCCATCTCCTAAAATTTTGATAGGTTGAGCCCGTGTTAGTTAAGACTTTTGTGTTGAATATAAGGGCAATTTTTCCTTTCGGAGCCAAAGATGTCGCCTTGTGCAGGAATGGCAATACCATTTCTTTTGCGAATCCGTGCTGATCGCAATAGGTCCTTATCGACTCCGATGTAATGTCAGTGCCGAAAGGCGGATTGCCTACTACCAAGTCAAACTCGATTGTTTCAATCTCCTGGTTTGATTTAATTGTATCCCTGCAGAACAGATTATTTCCCTGCTCGCCTAAGGTAGTATCTTCGGGATTGTTAATCAGGTACGGAAGCCTGTAATTTTTACTTTGCCAAATTGTCTTCGGGTTTAGGTTATCCACAAGGGCAAGGTAGAGACTGAAGGCTGCCACCTTTATGGCCTGCGGATGTAGCTCAACCCCGAAAATATGTTCGGTCAGCAATTTTTTCAGTTCGTTGAAGTCCGTCAGCTTTTGTTTATGGCTGTTTTCATAGCGCTTTACAAGACGCTTAAAACTTTCGACTAGAAAAATGCCCGATCCGCATGTTGGGTCAAGGATTTTTAAATTATAATCCGTCTCCCCGTTGTTTACGGGGAGCTGCTCGTTGAGGATGAACTCCACAAGCGCTGGAGGTGTATAATATGTCCCAGTTTCCTTTTTCAGTTCCGGATCGGTCTTGAAAAGGAAATTTTCGTAAATCTCGCTTAAAAGTTCAATCTGGATGATACTGAAATCAAATATCCGCCAGTCCTCGAAGAGTTACCTGAGGTGTGTTATCGTTACCGCTTATAAAGCATTTTTTAATTAGTTGCAAGTGTTCGACCGTTATAATCTCGTTTTCGGAGATGGTAAACACGTTCCCGTTGAAATGGTCTTCGAGATTGAGGCTATGGGGCATGTGGAATACTGACTTTGAATACAGTGCAGGCACAAGATATATCCTGACCAAATACTGGTCACTCTCAGCTCACTACGACAGTGATATGGGATTAGGCGGGGGTATCGCTTTAACCTACTAACAAATACCCTGTGAATTACAGTTGCTACTATAAAAACCTTTAATTTATTAGCTATGGAAAACAATTATAAACGGTTCTTTTTAATGCTGTGCATTTCCTTTGTGATAATGTACTTCGTGATGTTTTTAAATCTCGACAAGCCTGATCACTTCTATTTAAATATCAACAGGCTCTATATGGCCGTGCTGATGGTGGCCCCGATGGCAGTAGTGATGCTGGCTTTTATGCGATCCATGTATCAGAGCAGGAAACACAACCTGGCTATCGTGGCAGCAAGCATTGTGCTCACCGCCGGAAGCTTTTTCATGCTTCGGAGCCAGTCCTTTGTTGATGACGAACAATTTATGCGATCAATGATTCCGCACCATTCATCTGCAATACTGGTGAGCCAGGAAGCAACCATTACAGATTCGGAAGTTAAAAGGCTTGGCAGGCAAATTATTGAATCCCAAAAAAAGGAGATTGAGGAGATGAAGAAGATTCTTGAGAGGATGGAAAGAGGGGAATGATCTGCCGATCATCCCGTGCTGACAGAGTTTAAAATATTGTTAAACAGCTTGTAATGCTTTTTATAGCGGTCGCTAATGCTTAATTTTAAGGTATTACTAATTTAAAATCATATTACTATGTCACATCAAAAATTTCAAGAATGTATTAATGCCTGCTTGGCATGTGCAGTAACATGCAACCATTGCGCAACTTCCTGTTTAAGCGAAGATGACGTAAAAAAAATGGCAAGATGTATCCAGCTCGATTTAGAATGTGCTGCTATTTGCCGCTCAGCTGCTGAATTGATGAGCCTTGGCAGTGAGTACAGCAAACAACTGTGCAGGATTTGTGCCGACATATGTAGAGCTTGTGGCGAAGAATGTGCCAAGCACGAAGCAGAACATTGTAAAGAATGTGCTGAAGCTTGTTTTAAATGTGCTGAGGAATGTGAGAGAATGGCCGCTTAATGCCACTACAGTTTAAAACCTCAATTACAGTTGAGGTTTTTTTATGGCTATGCATCTTGAGGATGCCAGGTATCTTGCTCAGATGATGACAGTATAGCGAACAATGGGGTGCAGCTGCAGGCACATGATGATAACAATATGATGGACACCATGCATGCGATGATGGCAGAAATGGAAGCCATGGAAATGACACATGACCCGGATATTGATTTTGCTGCAATGATGATCATGCACCACCAGGGAGCTGTAAATATCAAATCTTGAGCTGGCCGAAGGCAGTAACAGCGAAATGAAGGCAAAAGCCCAGTCAATTACTGTCGAACAACAGCAGGAACAACAGCAGATGCAGGCGATTCTTGACGGCCTTACCGCAGATGAGATGGATATGGACTTTGCTATGGAGCAGATGGAGGCTATGGAGAAAAGGGATGCCGATGGCCGACCAGCAAATTATAACAGACGATATAGATAATGACTTGTAAGCCCTTATGATTATGCACCGCCAGACAGCAATCGATAATGCGTCATCTTACCTGCACCACAGCAGCAATGCGAAACTTTTAGAGATGGCACACATGATGATAGAGGCGCAAACCGCAGAGATCAATGACTAAGCAATTGGCTTGCCTAGAACCGGAGATAAACAGAGTGGTTTATATGAATAAAAGTCAGGACTGCCGCTGCAAACCACAACGGCAGTTTTTATTTCGGTCGCCATTCATTTCTAAGCTTAAAATTCTGAGACCTAAAAAAGCCTCTGCACCAGCAGAGGCTTTTCGTAATTCAATGAAAACTAAAATTAATGCTGTGACTGCCACTTCTCAAGCTCCTGGATATCTTTTTGGTGGTCCTCTATCATCTTTTGCGCCATCTGCTTAAATTTAGTATCTTTAGCATACTGCTGGATCGTCTTGGCCATCTTAATTCCGTCCTGATGGTGCTTAATCATCATAGCCGCAAAGGACCTGTCTACTGATGTACCGTCCATATCCGGCATCTTCATCATGGCCTGCATGTTATCCATCATCGCTTTACCCAATCCGCTACCGGTGTCGGTCGGGTCATAATCCTTGGCCTTGTCATCATACCCGTCAAGCATTCTATCTATCTGGTCAACTTCTTTTTGCTGAGCGTCCTTTATCTTTTGCGCCATCTGTTTAAGCTGTGCATCAGTGCCGGAATTCAGCTGCGTTTCCGACATTGCTATCGCGCCCTTGTGGTGTTCCTTCAGTTCGGCAGCAAGGTCATAATCCGCAATTCCTTTTTTCTCCAAGGCATGTACCTTGTCCATCATTTTATTCATATCCGCCATCAGATCGCCGTTATCTTCATTTTGCGAAGCTGTAGCGGACATTTCACTATCAGGTGTTGTAGTGGCCGAGGCCTCTTTGTTTTCTTCGGTTGCCTTGGTCTGTTCCTTACAACTTAATGTTAGGAAGCTTGCCAAGGTTATTAGCATTAGCGTTTTATGTTTCACAATTAGTAAAATTAAAAGTTTGTCATATAAAGTTAAACATTTGAAGTGCTCATACAGAGCACTTGACATAAAATTAACATAAGGCAAGCCATCGAGTAGAATATTTCGAGAAGACCTTTTTCGGCTCCTATGCCAATATAACTCGAGAATTATCCATTTCAAATGTGGATTAAATCTGAACCGGCTAAAATACTGTTCCAATAGATATGCAAGAAAATCATATTCTTCGTATCTTTGTAACTTAGTTCAGTTGATCTTTGTATTATAGATATGTCGTCATCTTGTAGGTGGCTTTTTAAGATATTTGAATTGGATGGTATAACTCCGAATTAAGTTTTCTATGGCGCATTCGTGGTGCAGCTAATTTGGAATACAACAAATGCGGCGACTGTGCTCGGTTTGTGCTCAAAAGTTCGAATCCCATCCCCTCTGCGATATATATTGGTTTTCAAAACCGCCTAAAAGCGGTTTTTTAAAATGTTGTGGTGCATTCGTGGTGCAGACAGCTTAAAATTTAAAGAAGCCCAGTATACAAGCGCTATACAGAGATAGGTTCGAATCCCTTCCTCTCTGCTTATACAATCCTTATGAAATTGAATGTCAATTTTATAAGGATTTTTTTATTTATTTGTTATTGGGGAGAAGGAAGATTGGCGATAGCGTCGAAATGGTAAAGAATATCAGCAGATTAATAATATATTGGAAGAGCCCCCGCAATAAATATTTTGTACTTCAGGAGTAAAAAACATTTTATACTGAATAAATGAAAGAGATGTTGTCTTCAATCTGTTTAATAGCTATAATGTCATGTATTTTCACAAATCAAAAAATGACATTCTTTAAGTGATAGATATTGATAGTTATCCAAACGACAATCGTTTTCTGCAGGTATTGAACAGCTAACTTTGATAATGACAAAAAAGATAGAAAACCTGTGCCGATATATTACAGAGAAAAAGATAGATAAATATACATACTGTTTACTCCTTTCACTTATATAAAACAAAAAGATGATCAGAAATTTTATTTTTATATTGATGGCCTTTATTCTATTAGTTTCTTGCGACACCAGCTTAAAGCAAACTTTGTTAAATCAGGAGGATTCTGAATATTGGTGCCTTTATGATTCTTTGGAAGGATATTATGGAATTTATTTGAAGTTTAAAAAAGACGGTTTATATGATCGTTACTCTATTGACGAGGATGGGAAGGTGGAACTTAGAAATAAGGATGGTGATTTATATTACAATAGAGAATGGAACTTAAGGGATAATGATAGTGTCATGGTACTAAATTACAACGTGATGGATGTTGTATCTTACAATGAGAATGTAATTATTTTAAGCAATAATGATAAATACATTTTTTTATTGAAGGAAAATGCGACCAACCGTAGAAAAGGTGAAAAGTACTACAACAACAAACGCTTATCGCATCCGGATCTATATGTTAAATAATTCATCATAATTCAGTAGTTTGAGAAGTAACGCTCGCAGATAAAAATAATTCTTACGGTAATTATATTGAGCTACTATAAATAATCTATAAACTTGCCTTTTGAATACAACGATAAAGAGGCCTGCAATAAATATTTTGTATTTTAAGAGGTGAGAAACATTTAATACTAAATAAATGAAAGAGATAATGTCTTTACTTTGTTTAATAGCTATAATGTCATGTGATTTCACAAATCAGCAAAATGACAATCTTTCAGTAATAGATGTTGAGTATAATCCAAATGAACAATCGTTTTCTGCGGGTATCATTAAATTAAAATTAATAGATAAAAAGCAGCTATTGTATCACAGCCTGCAGAATAAAGTATTGAAACAAATTTTATATTATTCTATTCCGGATAAAGACCGTGATAATTTCATTCCCATAGATTATTTTGAGAAAAAAGGAGATACAATTGTGATAGGCAGCTCAACACATTATTTTAAGTCACCACAACACAAGAAAAATTTATTAAGTGTAAATGAGGTTACTGACTTTTTAAAAACTAAACCAATTGGTTTGGTTTTCAGTAGTGATACTCTTATAATAGATTATGATCACTGAGAAACATGATACATTGAAGAGTCAACATATAACATTCACTTGATATTATGAAAATATTTACTTTCAAAACCAGATTATCTGTCAAGATCAGGAAAATTGAAAAAGAATTTAACACTGTTACAAAACAACAAATTCATAATAAAGAGCACATTTCCATATTAAGGTATGGTGCTTATGACGTTGATCCAAAATATTTGGTAATTTGGATAATCACGCAATCTGATAAAGTGAGAGATGATTTAAAGAATAATGAAGTATTAAAAAAATTACTACGAGAAAAATTTTATTATGTTGATTATCCGGAATGCTCTATTAATGATGTAAAATAGGATTTGAATCAGAAGAAACTATAAAAAGAGAATCTGGTGGCGATTGGTATCTTCATTTTAAATAGTATAAAATATTTAACAGTACATTTATTATGGATTAGATATTAGTATTAATAACATGTATACAAGTGGAGAGCATGAAAATATACATATCCCTACAATCGGTTTTTTTATAAGTAATAATAAACATATATTTTCGCTAGACTATAGTAAGTTCAAAGATGCCGTAAAGAGAATGAACAAACATGAATATAAACCTTATAAAAATGAGACAATTTATATTTCTTATATTATGTTGTATAAGTCTTGTGTCGTGTAAAACTTATATAGATATTCGTCAATCTAGCCATTTTACGGATTCCTACAAATTTCATTTCTATAATGACTTTAATGAATTCTATTATTATTCAAAGGTTTATGGTACTTCGGGGAAAGCCATTTATTATCCTAACCACTTCAAAATTAAGCTGCCTAAAAAGATTATAACATGGGGAGCTTCGGATAACAATTTCTTTTTTGAATATAATTCTAAACAAATCATCTGGATAAAATCGGCTTATGAAAACTCTAAAGAAGAGAAAAACTGGATGATTTATGATTATTGTTGTGATAATATTGATAAGGATAGACATTTTCTCTGGTATTGGGAAGAAAGGAGATACAATTCAAAATATTTATCTTTAAAAAATACAAATAGAGTAAGTAAGAAGTATTCTAATGGAAAAATAGACATTATTTTATTCAATATAAAAGAAGAAAATATAACAGAATATCTCGAACTGGTAAAAAGTTTAAAATTAATTACATACGAAAGAAACGGTAATGGTTCAAATTAGTTGATAGTTAATAAAAGGTGCTTTTTTCGTTGATTTTCAATAAATTAAAATTTAAATAGAATTTGAAAGAGGTGTACTTAATTGTATACTTTTTTTATTTTCAATAAGCATATTGAATACCTGCCGTTTGGCGAAACATTTGTTTATGAACACTTAAACTCTATAAACAGCCCGTTTAAATATAATGGTAAAGAGTTTGATGAAGAAACAGGTAATTATTATTACAGCGCCCGCTATTACGATCCTAAATTTAGTATATTTATATCAGTTGACCCGCTTGTAGAGCAAACACGAGATGCTTATGGGTATTGTTATCAAAATCCAATTAATTTAGTTGACCCCACGGGGATGAATGCTGATTTTTATCAGAATAATGAGACAGGTGCAATAGAATGGTTTGAGGGCAGTGACTCTATAGAAGGATATGACCATTTAGGAGTTGCTTACACTTTGGAAGATGGTTCTTGGGGAGAGAGTAGGTATGGAAGTAAGGTTTCTTTTATTGAAGGCAAAGGTTATTATTATCATGATACAACTCAATTAGGTGAAGTCGTTGTGGAAGGTAAAACAAGCAGTAAATCATCTACACCATGGATGGAAAAGGCATTTTCTCAAATCGGAGTTGCAGAAAACAAAGCACCAGGGAAGCATAATCAATCTATTGTCGATTACCATTCAACAACAGGAGGTTGGAAGGAAGATGAAACGGCTTGGTGTGCTAGTTTTGTTAATTGGTCTTTAGTAAAATCAGGAGTGCCTTCGATTAATAGTGCTAAAGCTTTCGATTATAAAAAATATGGTACTAAATTAGATAAACCAGCATACGGTGCTATTGCAATAATGAATTATTCTCATGTAGGATTTGTGGCTGGCTACAATTCTGATGGTAGAATAATTTTATTAGGTGGTAATCAGGGAGATGCTGTAAATTTGAGTCCTAATTTAAAAACTGCTGTTTTGCAATATAGGTATCCAGAAGGGTATACTCCTAATTATACCCTCCCATCCTATAATTTGAAGGACGTTCTTTAAATAGAACAACAAGTAGATAATTTAAAACTAGTCTATATATGAAATTTATTTGGTGTGCTTTAAGTATTTTATTACTATCATGTAATAATACTAATAAAATGAGTGATTCTAAGTATATAAGTACTGAAATCATTGATAGCTTGGAATATGATGATTTAGATAATAAATCTACTCACTCTTTGGTTAATGATTCAGAATTTGTTTTTTGGGCAGAGGATACATTGAAAGTAATTTTGAAACCATTAAAAGAAAAAAAGAATATAAGCTTTGAGGTGAATATTAATGGAGAGAACTTAAAAGGAGAGGCTAATTTAGTTTTAATTGAAGATAATGGACAGTTTATTTTGCCTGAAAGTACTCCGATTCTAGATGAAAGAGATGGGAGTGAATTTCCTATTGATTCTACATATACTTTTGATTCTTCAAATTTTTCATTAGTTTTTGCAATGGAAAAAAATAGTAAGAGCAAACTGTCTTTTACAATAAATAATTCAACCAATAATAACATTCCTGATGGATTTTATGTGTTGAGTAGGAAATAAGTAGAATTAGATTTACACTTATATTTTGTGTCTTGTTTGTTAACAATTACATAGAGTGGAAATTTGTAAAAGAATTATTATTAATATCCATTTGGATAATGTATCAGATGTATTGATGGCTAATAATTCTATCTAACATATACAGATAATCAGGTATTTATAGTGATATTGTAACTGAACTAAAACAACAGCACATTTAAGTACAACGGCAAGGAACTTGATGAAGAAACAGGCAATTATTATTACAGCGTCCGTTATTATAACCCTAAATTAGTGTATTTAAACCTGTAGACCCACTTGTAGGGCAAACAGCAGACGCTTATGGGTATTGTTATCAGCATCTTATAAATTTAATATATTCTACTGGAATGAGTGCGAATCCTCCTCAAGGTAAACTGGATCTTCCTGATGAAACAGTACCAAATCATTCAGAATCCATATCTTCCTATTGATATAAGATGAAATAAAAAAGCGCTACAATCGTAGCGCTTTTTGTTCTCTATAAACTATTCTTAAAATTCTGCGTTTTGAGGTGTCCTCGGGAAAGGTATAACATCACGAATGTTAGTCATGCCCGTTACAAACAGTACCAGGCGTTCAAAACCAAGCCCGAAGCCACTGTGCACTGCGGTACCAAACCTGCGGGTGTCAAGATACCACCAAAGCTCATTTTCATCAATCCCCATATCGGCTATTTTCTGCTTCAACACATCAAACCTTTCCTCCCTTTGCGAACCGCCAACAATCTCACCAATTCCTGGGAATAGTATATCCATAGCACGAACGGTGTTGTTGTCATCGTTCAGCCTCATATAAAATGCCTTTATCTTTGCCGGATAATCAAACAATATTACAGGCGATTTAAAGTGTTTTTCTACAAGGTAACGCTCGTGCTCACTCTGTAAATCGGCACCCCATTCCTCAATAATATATTTAAACTTCTTGTTCTTATTAGGTTTAGAACCTTTAAGTATATCTATTGCTTCGGTGTAGCTTACACGCTTAAAGTTGTTCTCTAAAACAAACCTTAGTTTTTCCAGCAGGCTCATTTCACTGCGTTCGTTGGCAGGCTTGTTTTTCTCCTCGTCTTTCATTCTTTGGTCAAGGAAAGTAAGGTCTTCCGGGCATTTCTCAAGTGCATAGCGTATCACGTACTTTATAAAGTCCTCAGCAAGATCCATGTTTGCATCAAGGTCGTTGAATGCTACTTCCGGCTCTATCATCCAGAACTCGGCAAGGTGGCGGGATGTATTACTGTTCTCGGCACGGAAGGTAGGGCCAAAGGTATATACCTGGCCAAGTGCCATGGCATAGGTTTCCGCCTCAAGCTGGCCCGATACGGTAAGGTTGGTCTCCTTGCCGAAAAAGTCTTCTTTATAATCTACTTTACCTTCTTCTGTAGCCGGCGGGTTTTGTGCAGGCAGTGTGGTGACACGGAACATTTCGCCCGCGCCCTCTGCATCACTTCCTGTAATTACCGGAGTATTTACATATACAAAGCCCCTGTCCTGAAAGTAATGGTGCACTGCAAAAGACAGTACAGAACGCACACGCATTACCGCGCCAAAAACATTGGTGCGCACACGCAGGTGGGCATTTTCCCTTAAAAATTCAAGGGAATGCTTTTTAGGCTGAATCGGGTATTCTTCCGGGTCGCTGTCGCCCAGTATTTCAAGCTGCTTTACCTGAATTTCATATTTCTGCCCGCTGCCTTTGCTTTCGGTAAGGTCGCCCTTAACCGATACGGCTGCGCCGGTAGTAATTCTTTTCAGGGTTTCGGCAGGAGTATTTTCAAAGTCAACTACACACTGTATGTTGTGTATAACAGAACCGTCATTAAGCGCCAAAAACTGATTATTACGGAAAGTTCTTACCCATCCTTTTACAGATACATCATCAATCGGCTTCGTGCTGTTCAGCAGGTCTTTAACTTTTGTGTGCTTCATTTTTACTGTTAATTTATTTTTTGGCTTTTACATTGCTGTGCATGCTACATCCAATGTACGGATAAATGCCTGCAAATGTAGTAAAAACCACAAAAAAGTTAAATTTTACAGCTTTAATATTTAGAAAACTTTACATTAGCGATATGAATTGGCTACTTCTTATTATTGCAGGTTTGTTTGAGGTAGGTTTCGCCTCCTGCCTGGGCAAGGCTAAAGAAACTACAGGCACAACATCTGCTTACTGGATGGGCGGCTTTTTTGTTTGTCTTACTATCAGTATGGTTCTGCTGTATAAGGCGACACAGCAGCTACCCATAGGTACTGCCTATGCCGTGTGGACTGGGGTTGGCGCGGCAGGAACAGTATTGGTTGGTATTTTTGTATTTAAAGAACCGTCAGATTTTTGGAGGCTGTTTTTCCTTACCACGCTTATTGCTTCTATAATAGGGCTAAAGGTGGTGTCGCATTAGTAGTAGTTATTAAAATAGGTTTAGCACAAAGCTTACTTTTAGCGAGATATTCCTGTCGAACTGTGGCAGGTGATAAGGGCCGTAGCGATAAAATGCTGAAATACCGAAACCCTTAAAAATTTCGTTGAGTTCTATACCACTTTCATAATATCCCTTTTCCAGTGTATTAAAGGCTATACCCTCGTGTTCTTGGGGCTCTTCCATGTTACCCCAGGCAAAGCGCGTAACCAGCATAGGCGAAAGCTTTATTGCGTTTGATATGGTAAAGCGGCTCATACCATGCTTTAGCTGTACTATAACATACTGGCTGGAGAAGAACTCATTGAAATACATGGTTTCAAAGCTGTTTTTGCCTGCAAGGGTTATCCTGCCCAAAACGCCGTCCTTATCAAGGTTGTTGGGCGAAGTGCTGTATAAATGCGTAAGCGGGCTATCGCCTACCGCAACACCGGTTTGTATGAGTGCTGATGTTTTTTGCCCGTTCAGGTATTTCTTTTCCATCTCTGCTCTGAAGTCGAGCTTGCCGAAAGTAAGGTCGCTCTCCAGTATGCCCGCAACCGACTGTGTGTACTGAAAAGCAAACTTCGGGAATCGTTTATCTACTTCAACACGCCCGTTTGGGGTCTGCATAAAATCGCTGAAGGGGTTCCATTGTATGGCTACAGATGCGGTTGTAAGATGGAACAAAGGATAACTCCTGCCACCCGGGCTGTACACATAGTTGAATTTCGGGTCTATCCTGCTGCGGGTTACCTGCCAGTGGCTTTCTGTTTTAGGTATAATTTTGGTTTCAATATACGCCTGATAGGTCTGGTGGTTGTAAAAGGTAGAAATGTTGATAGGGCGGGGGTCATAAATCTTGAACACCCGCTTATCGGTTGCAAAGGATGTACTCGCAATTTCCCTTACATCATCGGTATAAGAAACGCCAACCCATGAACCTGAGAATTTGCCCACCCGAACAGCTGAACCAAGGCTGTATTTAAAGGCGCCGTCTTTAGTTCCGTATGCACCATAACCCGTAAGTCTGAACGTTTCAGAAAATTTATCATTGGTTATGCCGCCTACACCCAGCCTGAATCCCTCGTAATTATTATATTTAATAATATCACGAAGGTCGAAATCAAACATCCCTACAGGCACATAACCGTTAATTATCTTTTTACCGAGAAATATTTTATACTCCCAGTTTTCCTTCGCCACAAGGCTGTCTAATGCCACATAGGTTTTCATGCTCCTCGAATCAAGCGTATCGCGGCGGTAGCGGTTCCAATAACTCTCCGGGCGGTTTATTGCCTCTTCTGTTATTTCTATTGCCACTGCGCTATGCCGTATGGGAGTAGGGGTATTAAACTCCTTTTCAAAATTATATGATTCAGAAAGGAGGTAAACATAATCTGAAGCTACCGCATCCCTTTTACTCCGCTCTTTATCAGCAGCGTCAAACTTTATGGTTTCCCCCAGTATTTTTATATCCTGCTTGTTGTTGCCCTTTACCACCTTAAGGGTTTTTCCGTCAGGAAACCATACATCAACACTTTTTTCATACCTGAACAGGTGGGTAGAGGTAATGTCGAGCACATTCTTTATCCGGAAAACTACTTTTGCGATGCCATAATTGCTGCTGTCTATGTATAAAACACCCTGTAATTTTTTGTTCTTCCTGTCGCGCTTGGGCTTAAAGTAAACCATATACGCCTTCCGCCCGTCTATGTTAACGGTATCCAGTATTTTATAATTATAATCATTCAGGGCATCATATCCCACAGGCCCGGCATACTTGGTTTCCAGCAGTTCTATATTGTCATCATATACCGAATACGATTGCAGCGTGAGCCCGATAATTTCATAGAGCGGCCGCTTAAAGCCTGCCATGCGGGTGGCCAGTACATTTTCTTTAAGCCCCTGCTCTTTATTGAACCTGAATTCCGACACCTTTTCTGTCTGGTACAGGTGCTGTTTCTCGATTATTTTTTTGAATTTAAAGTCGGAAGAATCTATTTTGGCAAAGCGCCTTCCTGCTTTTTCATACACATAAACAGAGTCCAGCTTACCCGAAATAGAGTCAGGGTTTGCCGTTACCAGCAGCCGGTTGTAGGTTTTATATGTAAAACTTTCCAGCTTCTGCTGCGGGTTGTTTTGCGGCTTGCTGTATAACACCTTACGCATTAGTGCATCGGCGGGGTTGCCACGCTCCAGCACCAGTTCTTTTAGCTGTTCGGCATGTTGGGTAAGGGTAATACTGTAACCTTTGTGCCCGGGAATAACGGCAATTTTTTCAGCTTTATACCCTGTATAGCTTACGCTGAACCATGAAGTAGCATCCGTAGTAAATTTACCGTCTATATCGGTTACGGTAGTTTGTCCTCTATCGGTTATAATAGTGGCAAAAGGCAGGGGGGAGTTGTTCTCACTTTCGCGTACTGTACCGGTAACGGTAAACTGCGCCTGGCAGGCCAGGCTGGCAAAAAGCAGCAGAAGCGTAAGGATTTTCATGAGCCTTTTTATGCTAAACGGAAAAACAGGCAAATTGTTTCGGTAAATATAATGCATAAATAAGAAATCCGCTGTTAAGCGGATCTCATATTTAAACTTTCATTATTTCGGCTTCTTTGTGTGCCAGCAGCTCATCAACTTTTTTGATGTAGCTGTTGGTAAGCTCCTGTACCTCATCCTCTGCACTCTTGCAAACATCTTCAGATACGCCGTCTTTTTCGAGTTTCTTTATCTCGGTGTTAGCATCCTTACGGGCATTACGCACACCGATTTTAGCCTCTTCGGCTTCAGCTTTGGCCTGTTTTACAAGGTCGCGCCTGCGCTCTTCGGTAAGCGGCGGTACGCTTATTATAATGCTTTCGCCGTTATTCATCGGGTTAAAGCCCAAATTGGCAATCATAATAGCCTTTTCTATAGGCTGCATCATGCTTTTTTCCCACGGCACAATTGTAATGGTGCGCGCATCGGGTGTGTTAATGTTGGCTACCTGGCTTAGCGGGGTTGCCGCGCCATAATAATCCACTTTTACACCGCCAAGCATAGCAGGGCTTGCCTTACCGGCACGTATGTTTAAAAACTCTTTTTCAAGGTGCAAAAGAGAGTTGTTCATTGATTCTTTGGTACTATCTAAAATAAAATCAATTTCTTCCATAGCCTTAATTTCTATATAAAAATTAAACGTTTACTGTAGTTCCTACCGGTTCGCCATCGCAAACCTTTACAAGATTACCTTTCTTGTTCATGTCAAAAACAATAATAGGCAATTCGTTTTCCTGGCTCAGGGTAAATGCGGTGGTATCCATTACATTAAGCCCTTTTGCCAAAACATCCTCAAAAGTAAGGGTATCATATTTTGTAGCCGTTGCATCTTTCTCAGGGTCGGCGGTATAAATGCCGTCAACACGTGTGCCTTTCAAAATTACATCGGCGTTTACCTCTACACCGCGCAATACTGCCGCAGTGTCGGTAGTAAAGTATGGGTTGCCCGTGCCGGCCCCGAATATTACGATACGGCCTTTTTCAAGGTGGCGCACAGCCCTTCTTTTAATATAAGGCTCTGCAATAGCTTCTATTTTAAGTGCAGTTTGCAGGCGTGTCTGCATACCGGCATCTTCCAGTGCGCCTTGTAGTGCCATACCATTTATAACGGTGGCAAGCATGCCCATATAGTCTCCCTGAACCCTGTCCATACCATTGCTGGCTCCGGCTACACCGCGAAAAATGTTACCGCCGCCAATAACTATGGCTACCTGCACACCTTTATCGTGTATCATCCTTATTTCTTCGGCATACTCGGCAAGCCTTTTCGGGTCTATACCATACTGCCTGTCACCCATAAGGGCCTCACCGCTCAGTTTTAACAGAATTCTTTTATATTTCATAGGGATTTTATTGACTGGTGCAAATATAGCAATAAAAGTTTTTCTCCGTCAAAATTGTTAACCCGGCTGCTTATACTATTAGCTCATTATACGATTTTTTTGCCTGTTCGTAGCCAATCATGTATATCTCTTCCATTTTCTGCTTGTTGGTTTCAAAGGTGTTATACAAGGCAAGCTCATCAGGGCTTATAACCCAGTCGCACAGCGTAAACTTCTGCATATTGGTATTGGCGGACAGCAGGTCGTAAGCGCGGGTGGTTACCGACTTGATGCTCTTTAAGTCTTCTTTGGCTATTTTCTGGATGGGGCTTACATATACCCCCACAAGAGTATCGCAGCGTCCCTGTAAAATATCAGTAGGGAAGTGGTTTAATATACCCCCGTCACTATACAGTTTGCCATCAATTTCATAAGGTGATATGATTCCCGGAAATGCAGATGATGCCAGTACCGCATCTACTATTTTTACCTCAGGCCCGAAGATGCGCAGCTTGCCCGAAACAAGGTCGGTTGCCGTTAGGTGCATCCTGAAGGGCAGTTCTCCCAACAGCTTGTCTCCGAAAACGCTTAAAAAATAGTTTTTAAAAGCATCAGAATCTATAAAACCCGGTTTCCTGAATGTAAAATGCCGCCAGTGGAAAAAATAGATGGATTTAAAAAATTCGAGTATTTCATCGGGCTTTTTGCCGCATGCATAAAGCGAGGCTACAATGGCGCCACTGCTTGTGCCTGCAATGTGGTGAGGCTTCAGGTTTACTTCTTCCAGAAACTTGAGCACGCCCGCATGGGCTATCCCCTTAGTGCCGCCACCTGATAATATTAAGCCTATGGTGCTTTTTTCGAACTTCATTTTTTAATAAAGATTACCGTACTAAAATACACCTTTTATTCATGTTGTTTTATTGGTGGCTGTTAAAACTTGCCGTAATTTTGTAGTAGCAAACACTAATATACTATGGAAGAAATAATTGCATCGGCTTTAGAAAAAAGCTATTCTTATACAGAGTACCGCAACCACATATCGCACCTGCTGCTGCAGGGGCTAAGCACAGGGCATACACAAAGTGAAGACCTTACCCATTACAGCTCGCTTAACGAAGTGCGCATGAACCGCCTTGATAAAACCATAAAGATATTACCCGAAGTGCAGGAGCGCCTTAAAGCGGTTAAAGGCAGTTACATCTGGCTGGTGATAAGCGAAGGCTGGTGTGGTGATGCCGCACAACTGCTGCCTATCATAAAAAAAATGGCAGATGAGAACGAACTGACCGAGCTGCGTATTGTATTGCGTGATGAAAACCCTGAACTGATGGATAAATTCCTTACCAACGGGGCACGCTCTATACCTAAACTCTTGATTGTTGATACCGAAACCAACGCAGTATTTGAAAGCTGGGGGCCAAGGCCGGCAGGTGCTGCCCAACTAATTGCCGATTATAAAGCCGCACACGGCAAGATAGACGAAACGGCAAAAACAGAGCTGCAAAAATGGTACCTTAACGATAAGGGACACAGCACCATGCTGGAAATAGCGCAGCTTGCAGAGCTGATAGAGAAAAGGTTTTAATTACTTGCAGGCAATATGCCTATAATATCTATATTACCGGAAAGGGAAATGCCGCCGGGGTTGCACCCGGGTTCTCCTTCCGGTATTTTTTTATTGATAGTATTATAGTAGGTTACCCATGCCGGAAAGAATGTATCAGTGCCCGGCTGCTTGTAGGTCATTGGGTAAAGTTTAAAAAAAGGCTTACCCATATTGGCATATAAAAAGGCATCATAAATAAGCTCTGAGCAATAATAGCTGCCGTTGTCATAAACATATTCATCATCATAAGGCACGCCAAGCTGTTTTAATGAAAAACGTATAGCTTCGGGTAGCAATTGCGCATATTGTTTTTTAACCCTGCCCACATACATAGGCTTAGCTGTGTTTTTTACAAACTGTTCAAAACGTGTAAGCCTTACCGCTTTGCCTGCTGCCTCTATAATGTAAAGCGTATCGTTACGGTGATACACCAGACCCATGTGGCTAAAGTCATTTCCTTTATAGCCTTCGGTAACAGCCTCTATGGCATCGCAAAGAGGGCCGCAGTCCATATCCTGAAAAATAAGGTCGCCATCTTTTAAATCCTGAGTGCGGATGTTCTGTGCAAAGCTGCTTAAAACTATAAAAAATGCGAGTATTGCTGTTTTCATACTATAAAAAATCTAAAGCTATAAGCCCGATACAAAAGTTAGCGGCGGTATTATATCCGTGAACGGAAAAGTTGCTGGCATTCACCTCTATATAGATTACAATGCTGTCGTCAAAACCGAGCCCGAGGCGGTATTTTTGGTAAGTGCCGCTTAGGCTGCCCCTGCCCAAAGCAAAAGAATAGCCGTAACCGCCCTGTATTATTATAGAACTTCCGTCTGTAATATGCGGGTTAAGCATAAGGCTGCCATATACCGGAACGTTTACCAGCCGCAGGTAGCCCGTATAGTCAATCCCTGTATTTAATGATAAGCCAACCCTTGACTTATGATGAATACCATAACCAAGATGCGCACTTATTCCGTCGGGGATGAAAAGGTCATCTAATTGTGTTCCGTCGGTATTATATTCAGAATCTTCGTAAGGGTTTGCCCGCAATGGTACAGATAGCGAAATGTGCCTGAACCATATTTGGTTAGCAGTTGTTTTTTCTTCAGGGTCTATCCTTGTTATATAAACAGTCTTATTCTTTTTGCTTTGCGCTGAAAGCGTAGCGCAGCAAAGGCAGAACAACAGGCAGAAGAATATTTTAAGGTGTAACTTCATCTTCAAAAGCTTGAGGGCTTATGGCATTGATAACGTTAAAATCGCCTATTTTGGTACGTCGTAAAGCTGTAAGGTGGGCGCCCGACTGCATTGCCTGTCCAAAATCATGGGCAAGTGAGCGTATATATGTCCCTTTGCTGCACATTACCCTGAAATCTATTTCGGGGAGGGCAACGCGTGTAATTTCAAATTCGTGAATGGTAACCTTGCGGTAAGCAATTTCTACTTCCTCGCCTTTGCGGGCATGCTCATACAACCGCTTGCCGTCTTTTTTTATGGCAGAAAATACAGGAGGCTTCTGATCTATTTCGCCTGTAAACTGTTTTGTTGTTTCGTTTATAAGCGCTTCTGTAATATGGGCTGTGCCGAAGGTTTGGTTAACCTCTGTTTCAAGGTCATAAGATGGTGTTGTGGCGCCAACATGAAAAGTGCCGGTATATTCCTTAACCATTCCCTGAAGTTCGGGTATGCGCTTGGTAAATTTGCCTGTGCATATTATCAGCAATCCGCTGGCAAGTGGGTCAAGTGTACCCGCATGGCCTACCTTTATCTTCTTTAGCCCTAAATGTTTTTTAAGGCTCCATTTTACTTTATTAACCGCCTGAAAGGAACTCCAGTGCAATGGTTTGTCTATAAGCAGTACTTTTCCTTCTGTAAATTCTTCCGGTGTAGGCAAAACGGCAATTATTTGTAAGTTATAAAGTAGGCAAGCAGTAATGCACCTGCAATAATGCGGTACCATCCCCAGGGCTTAAAGCCATATTTTTTGATGAGCCCTATAAAACCTTTAATGGCTATTATGGCAACAATAAAGGCAACAACATTACCCACAAAAAACATGGTAAGCGTGTCTGACGACTCCGTTAAAAGCTCATAGCCTTTTTTGCCTGTATTCTCGTATGTTTTAATGAACACCGAATAGATGGTTGCTGCTGCCATGGTGGGCACAGCAAGGAAAAAAGAAAACTCAGCAGCATTCTCACGGGTAAGCCCCTGTTGCATACCCCCAATTATAGAGGCTGCCGAACGGCTGGTGCCGGGCATCATGGCAAGGCACTGCCAAAAGCCGATGGTAATTGCTTTTTTATTGGTTATCTGCTCTTCGGTTGTAATAGGCTGCGGGTTCTTAAAGAAATTTTCTATAAACAGTAAGATCACGCCGCCGACTATCAGTACGATTGCGATAGGTATGGGCTGCTCCAGCGCTTCTTCTATCAGATCGTTAAACAGCAGGCCCAGTACCAACGCTGGTATTACCGCCATAGCCAGTTTGAGGTAGAAGTTAATACGGGTAAAATCAAAAAACTTTTTCCAGTACAAAGCCACTACCGCCAGTATTGCCCCGAATTGTATCGAAACCTGAAATAGTTTAACATAATCATCTTCCTGAATGCCGTAGTATGAGCTGGCAAAAATCATGTGAGCGGTAGAGGATATGGGCAGGTATTCTGTAAGCCCTTCTATTATGGCAAGTATTACGGCCTGGAAAAAATCCATTTATGGTTATTTTTTAAAGTTCTTAATTGGCTTTTCTTCAGGAAAAGTGGTTTCGTTTGTGTTAGCGGTTGCTTTTGGCGCAGGGTTTTTGAATATGGCATATATGGTAACGCCAAAACCAATAAGCACAACAGTAGGCGCAAGCCTTATCCTCCTGAAATTAAAAATATCAGGGCTGAATACGTTGGGGTCGTCACTGCCGCCGCCTGCCATAAGTATAAAACCAAGCGCTATAACAGCAAGCCCTATCAATAATATTTTGTAGTTAACCTTATCAAAAAGGAAATGCGTTTTTATTTCGTTATTGTTTTTCACTTTATCTAAAGTTTAAAGTTTCAGGTTTAAAGTTGTTCCCCCTTCGGGGGATTGGGGGGCTAATACAAGTCGTCAGTCCTAAGGTTCAGGAACCTTTGTGTGGCAAAAAAGGTACTTATTGCAGCTATAATAATACCAAAGGCAAGCACCCCGGCAAACACTATAGCGGTAGGCACCCAGTCTTCCCATATATTAAGCACCGGGAAAGCCTCATCAAGGTAATATACCAGCCAAATTAATGCGCCTATTGCCAGCAGCGAGCCTATAAGCCCAAGTTTAATGCCCCTCCATACAAACGGCCTGCGGATAAACGATTTGGTAGCGCCCACCATCTGCATTGTTTTGATGGTAAAGCGATGGTTATATATAGAAAGCCTAAGCGAGCTGTTTATTAAAAGCATCGATACAAATGCCAGCACCCCGCTTATAACCAGTATCCAGAACGATATAACTTTAATGTTCTCGTTTGCCATTTCAACCAGTACCATGTCATAGGTAATATCGCCCACCATGGGGTTTGAGCGGAACTGTACCTCTATATTCTTAATGCTGTCATTCTGTACATAACCGCCTTTAAGGTGCAGGTCATAAGAGTTCATAAGCGGGTTGCTGTCAAGCAGGGTTTCATAGTCGCCCATAATGTCCCTGTTGTTTTCTGCCGCTTCTTCTTTAGATACGTATTTAAAATCTTTTATAAACGGTGAATTTTTAAGCTGCTCGCCAAATGCCTGCATAGTGCTGTCGGTAGCCTCGCGCTTAAAATATACCGTCATGGGTATGTTCTCTTTTACATAGCCCGATATCTTTTCGGTATTAATAACAAATAATCCTAATGCCCCAAGGAGGGTAAGCACAATAAAAATGCTGAGTATTACAGAAAAATAGGAAGAAATTAGCCGCCTTTTTTGGAATTTCTCAAAAGATGATGCCATAGGATTGGTTTTAAGCGGTAAAAATAATAAAGAAATTTGTTAAACATAGTTTATAACGGGCAAAGTTTTGACTTTCGTACAATAAGCGTAAATTTGCGGGTTAACAGGACTTTTAAACTTTACGACTTACAACTTTTCTACCATAGCATGAAATACAACCCCAACGAAATTGAGGCCCGCTGGCAAAAGTACTGGGCAGAGAACAAAACATTTATGGCTGATGATTTATCAGACAAGCCTAAATATTATGTACTGGATATGTTTCCGTACCCATCCGGCGCTGGGCTGCACGTGGGGCACCCGCTGGGCTATATAGCCTCTGATATATATGCACGCTACAAGCGCCACCAGGGTTATAATGTGCTGCACCCGCAAGGGTATGACAGCTTTGGCCTTCCGGCAGAGCAGTATGCCATACAAACCGGGCAGCACCCTGCCATAACTACCGAAGCAAACATTAACCGCTACCGCGAGCAGCTTGATAAAATAGGCTTTTCATTTGACTGGGACAGGGAGGTGCGCACCAGCAGCCCCGAGTATTACAAATGGACGCAGTGGATTTTTATACAACTGTTCAATTCCTGGTACAATAAAGATGCTGATAAAGCGGAAAGCATTTGCACGCTGATAGCCATTTTTGAAAAAGAAGGCAATGCATCTGTTGATGCCGTTAGCGATGATAACATACCTGTATTTACTGCCGAAGACTGGAACGGCTACGGTAAAGAAAAGCAGGAGCGCATACTTTTACAATACAGGCTTACCTACCTCGCTGAAACAGAGGTAAACTGGTGCCCTGCACTGGGTACGGTACTGGCAAATGATGAAATAGTAAACGGCGTTTCGGAAAGGGGAGGGCATCCGGTTATCCGTAAAAAAATGACGCAATGGAGCATGCGCATTTCGGCCTATGCCGAGCGCTTGCTTGCAGGGCTTGAAACAATTGACTGGACAGAATCATTAAAAGAAAGCCAGCGCAACTGGATTGGTAAATCGGTTGGTGCATCAGTTATCTTTAAGGTGAAACAGCCTACATCTGAAAAAGATATGGTGGAGTACTTCCTTACAGGGGATGATACGGGCGATTACGAAATAGAAGTATTTACCACAAGGCCTGATACTATTTTCGGGGTAACGTTTATGACACTTGCGCCCGAGCATGACCTTGTGCCCAGAATAACTACACCGGAACAAAAAGCGGCTGTAGAACAGTATATAGAGGCAACAGCAAGGCGCAGTGAGCGCGACCGTATGGCTGATGTAAAAACCATATCGGGTGTGTTTACAGGGGCTTATGCCGAGCATCCGTTTACCAAAGAGCCCATACCTGTTTGGATAGGCGACTATGTGCTTGCAGGCTATGGCACCGGGGCTGTTATGGCTGTGCCGGCAGGCGACCAGCGCGATTATGATTTTGCAAAACATTTTAATATCCCCATAAAGAATATTTTTGCCCCCCAACCCACAAAGGAGGAGAACCCTGACGAGATAATTGCTGAAGAAGCATTCTCTGCCAAAGAAGGGTTTACGCTTATTAATTCAGATTTTCTGGATGGCATGTCTTATAAAGAAGCTACCAAAGCGGTTATTAAAAACCTTGAAGATATAGGCAGGGGCAAGGGTAAAACCAACTACCGCCTTCGCGATGCGGTGTTTAGCCGCCAGCGTTACTGGGGCGAGCCTTTCCCGGTGTATTATGTAAACGGGCTGCCGCAGATGATAGCTACGGAGCATTTGCCTGTGCGCCTGCCGGAAGTAGAAAAATACCTGCCAACCGAAGACGGGCAGCCACCGCTGGGTAATGCTAAAGATTGGTACTGGAACACTAAAACAAACAGTGTGTCAACTCCTCCTTTGGAGGCGGGGGAGGCTGATTATATTTTCCCGCTGGAGCTTAACACGATGCCGGGTTGGGCAGGCAGTTCATGGTACTGGCTACGCTATATGGATCCGTTCAATAAGGAACAGTTCGTTTCCCCCGAGCATGAGGCCTACTGGCAAAATGTTGACTTATATATAGGCGGCAGCGAACACGCTACCGGGCACTTGCTATACAGCCGTTTTTGGAATAAGTTTTTAAAAGACAGGGGCTATATCAACAGCGAGGAGCCGTTTAAAAAGCTCATCAACCAGGGGATGATACTGGGCACAAGCGCTTTTGTGCACGAAGCCGTTTACAATTATAGCTGCACTATAGAAGATGTAAACTTTACCGGCATGAACGACAGTACCGAAGGCAGCTTTACAGTTTACCTGTCTAAGTCATTGGCAGATAAATATAATACCGAAGAGGTAAAGAAAAAAGTAAAGAATTTACTGCTGAACGATATTTTTGCTTCTAAAGCTATAAAAACCTACCGTAAGGTTGAGCTTGAGTTTGGCGAGGCGACGGTAAGAAGTATCCATGCAGATGTAAGCCTTGTAAATGCTTCTGACGAGCTTGATATGGATGGTTTCAGGAACTGGAGGAGTGAGTATAACACTGCGCGTTTTATTACAGAGGATAACGGTAATTATATCGTAAGCCGCGAAGTAGAGAAAATGTCGAAATCAAAATATAACGTAGTAACACCTGATGATATATGCGAACAGTACGGGGCTGACACATTACGTTTATATGAAATGTTCTTAGGCCCGCTGGAGCAGGCAAAGCCCTGGAATACCGCCGGGATTACCGGCGTTAGCGGTTTCCTGAAAAAATTATGGAAGTTGTACTTTGACGATAAGGGGCTTATTGTAAACAGTAATCCTGCCTCTGCCGAGGCATACAAGATACTGCACCGTACTATCAAAAAAGTACAGGATGATATTGAGAATTTCTCATTTAATACCTCGGTAAGTTCTTTCATGATAGCGGTAAACGAACTAACGGCTATTAACTGCCATGAGCGATTAATATTAGAGCCGCTTGCGGTTATAATATCGCCTTATGCTCCGCACATTGCCGAGGAGCTATGGCACAGGCTGGGGCACCAGGGGAGCATTAGTAAGGTGCCTTTCCCTATATTTAAGCCGGAGTACCTTGTTGAGAGCAGTAAGGAATATCCGGTTTCTTTTAACGGCAAGATGAGGTTTAAGATAGAGCTGCCGCTGGATATGCCACAGGACGAAATGCAGCAGCTGATACTTGCAGATGAGCGCACCGTGCAGCAACTGGAGGGCAAAGCGCCTAAAAAAGTAATTATCGTTCCCGGCAAGATCATCAATATTGTAATGTAATTTACATAAGATAAAAATTATTTTAAACGGTATGTTGCTGAAAATCAACATGTCGTTTTTTGTTCATTGCATTAACATATTTAACGCGAATTTTTTGGCACAGCATTTGGTTATCGGAAATCAAATCATTAATCAAAAAATAACAGTTAAAACAAAATCAACATGAAAAAAATCTTACTTACAGCAGTATGCCTTGCATCATTTTCGGCATTTGCACAGGAAACAGATTCAGCTACAACAGAATCAGGAGAACCAATCAGCAAAGGCTTTTATGTAGCGTTTGGTGTAGGGACTATGAATGACTACGAAATTAACGACAAGCTTGAAGCTTCGGGCATGCCGCAGTTGCCGGATGCTATGTTCGAAGCCGGTTTCGGTTACAACGTGACATGGGAAAAAATTATGTTCGATTTTGAGTTCAACACCAATTACTATGATAAGAAAACCAGTACCGACAGGGTGAGGGGTGCTGTGGCAGGTTTAACATTAAGGCCGCAGTACATACCATACAAAACTAACGGATTTTATATAGGTACTGGTGCTGACATTTCTTATACCACCAATACTTTCGACCTTTACAGGCGCGGCACCGAAATAGACCTTAATAATCTTAACCCTGCTTTCCATACAGGCCATATCAGCCTGGGCAACGAGCAGTTATTTGTAGGTCCGTCAATATCAGTTGCGGCTTTTCAAAATTCATCATTCCCGTTAAGGTTAAATATGGGGTATCAGTGGGCAGTATTAAGCGGCAGCTGGGACAGCGAAGTAGCCGATGTGGAAAATACAGTTAAAGAAAATGGGCAGGGCCGTTTTTACGCTAAACTTATTTTTGTGCTGTAATCATTAAAGCATTCATGACAAAATATACACCTAAAGCCAGTCTGCAAAGATTGGCTTTAATTTTGATGTATATCCTTTAAAAACAAATATTAAAATGGGAATAGGATATTTTATATTACTGGGTGCAATTGCACTGGTAAGTTTCATTGTAAGCAGCAGGCTGCAATCTAAATTTAATCACTACAGTAAGGTGCATTTGCGCAACGGCATGAGTGGCGCAGAGATAGCACAGCAAATGCTGAATGATAATGGCATTTATGATGTTAAGGTTATTTCTACACCGGGCAGGCTTACTGACCATTACAACCCCGTTGATAAAACCGTTAACCTTAGTGAAGCCGTTTATAACCAGCGCAATGCCGCCGCTGCAGCCGTTGCCGCCCACGAGGTAGGGCATGCGGTTCAGCATGCCACGGCATACAGCATGTTACGGTTTCGCAGCAAGATGGTTCCTGTAGTGAGTATATCGTCAAGGCTATCGGGTATGCTTATAATTGGCGGGCTTGTTTTAGGTGCGGCATCCAATATTGGTTTCGGGTATTATATTGCCATACTGGGCCTTGCCATGATGGCTATTGCAACGCTTTTCAGTTTTATTACCCTTCCGGTGGAGTATGATGCCAGCAACAGGGCACTGAAATGGTTAAAACAGAATAACATGCTTACAAGCCAGGAATACAGCGGCGCGGAGGATTCGCTTAAATGGGCTGCCCGTACTTATGTTGTAGCGGCACTTGGTGCGCTTGCTAACCTGCTTTATTTTGCGTTCCTTGTATTTGGCAGGAGGGATTAATTATGAACTCTGAATCTACAATTGTATTTGCCGTTCTATCTGCTGATCGAGCGATATAAATGTTTCAGTACGTGAAACTCCGTCAATGGGCTGTATGCGCGTGTTAAGTAACTGCATCAGGTGTTCGTTATCCCGGCAAATAATCTTTATCAGTATAGACCAGTTCCCGGTGGTGTAATGGCATTCCAGTACTTCGGGTATTTTTCGCAATTCTTTTACCGTTTCTGCATTGCTCGATGCTTTGTCAAGGTAAATGCCCACAAACGCCATAGTGCTGTAGCCTAATACCTTATTATTTACAATGAATTTTGAGCCGGAGATTACTCCTGCCTGCTCCAGCTTGCGGAGCCGCTGGTGTATGGCTGCACCTGAAATGCCAATTTTAGAAGCTATCTGCAAAATAGGCTTGCGGGCATCCTCCATCAGGTTGCGGAGTATCTCTTTATCGATGCCGTCTATTTCAATCTGAAAGGAATTTAGTTTCATAGGTTACAGCTTTATACAAAAATAATGTATTTATGAATGATATTGTAATTTAATCGGCTATATAGAAGAAGCCGCCCGGGCGGGCGGCATAGATGTAAAGGTGTATGTAAAAAAGGTGTAGTTGATTTACTTTGCTAAAGTAGTTCGTTACATTTATCCTCATGAACGTATAATTACCTGATTTTGATAAGCGGGTATAATTACCTGTGATAAAAAACCTCCCGCTTTACTGCGGGAGGTACATAGTTAATTGAGTTAGTTATGCGGGGCTTAGCTTGCAACATTATTAGGGTTATACCCCATATATGGCACATGCTTTTCGTTAAACACAACCCCGAATTCTTCGAGCTCTTTTAATATTGGCTCATATATTTCTTTGTAAATAGGTAACTGTACGCCTTTAAGTGTAATGTTGCCGTTCATTATCTGTAAGGCAGCCATGGCAACCGGCAAACCTACGGTTTTAGCCATTGCCGTATAGGTCTGGTCTTCACCTATACACACCATAGTAGAATCTATCTGCTGTTTTTTGCCGTTAACCTCATAGCCGAATTTGTGGTACATTACAATCATGTCCTTGTCGTCAGGGCTAAGCGTCCATTTGTCAGATAATATCTTCTCCAGTATTTGTGCAGGTGTAGCATTTCTTAACCCTACTTTTTTAGAAGCGTTAAAAATATCCAGTTCCATAAGTTTATCCCACTGTATATCGTCCTGGTCTATTTTAAGTATATGCCTCAGCTTTAGTTCAACAGAGTCAGTAGGGTGGTAAGGCAGGAAAGCATTGGTAAAGTCACGGTAACTCATATTTTCTGAATTTTCCATGATGTAAGTGTCATCTGTCATACCCAGCTGTACAAACATATTCCATGCTTTAGAGTAGCCCACTCTCCTTAATGTGCCCCTGTACAGCGTTAGCGCGTCATCAAGCCCGTACACGCTGCGGTATTTTAATGAGTCGCGGTTGGCGTAGCCTTCAAACCTGCCAAAGCCTTCCACCTCCATAAATTCGGTACGGCGGAATAGTTTGTTGTAAGGTATATACTTGTAATTGCCTTCCTGTATAAATTTCGCTGCGCCACCCTGTCCGGCAAGCACTACATTACGCGGGTTCCACGTAAATTTATAATTCCATAGGTTATTGTCGCTCTCCGGTGCCACAAGCCCGCCGCAAAAAGATTCAAACAACAACACTTTGCCGCCTTTATCCCTTATTTCATCAAGCACTTTCATAGCGCTCATGTGGTCAATACCAGGGTCAAGGCCGATTTCGTTCATAAAAATAAGCCCGTTTTCTTTTACCTGCTCATCAAGATCCATCATGGCCGGGCTAATATATGAGGCGGTAACCATGTTCTTTTTGTGCTTAATGCAGTCTTTCGCCACTTCATAGTGCAGGTGAGCCGGCAGCATAGAAATTACAATATCGGCATTACTGATGTAGTTGTTCCGTTGCTCTTCATTAAAAATATCAAAAGCTACCGGTGTTGCCCTTGGGTGCCCTTTCGTTTTGCGTGAAGCAAGTTCTACAGAAAGGTCGCCAATGGTTATATGCAGGTTTTCAGGTTCTGCTTTTTGTAACAGGTATTCTATTAAAGACGAAGCCGAGCGGCCTGCGCCAATAATTAAAACATGCCTCATAATGTTTTATTTTATAACACGAATGTAATGATTTGTTAAATATTTGTGCTGTAAAGTTCTGTAAAGTTTTTAATTTTACAGTATATTTTTGAATAAAATGGAAAGAAAAATTTTAATAACCGCTGCTGTTTTAGGATTGGTGGCAATTGTACTGGGTGCATTTGGCGCCCACGGGCTTAAAAAACTTATTGAGCCGGAAGCTGTTGCGACTTTCGAAACAGGTGTTAAATATCAGATGTACCATGCGCTGTTCCTGCTGTTTGTAGGTACTACTAATTTTGCGACCCAAAAGGTTAAGAAATATATTTTTATACTTGTTGTTACCGGAGTGCTTTTCTTTTCGGGATCTATCTATTTTTTAGCTTGCAATGCGCTTTTTTCTTTCGATTTCAGAACCATTGGTTTTATTACTCCCATTGGAGGATTTTTATTAATTGCGGCGTGGGCGCTGTTGTTATTGAACTTAATGAAACGAAAAGGATAAATAATTTGCAATTCACTATAATTTAAAAATTTATTTTTTACATTTGCCCTTTAAAACAATGCAACTTAATCTTAAAGTTATGGAGAATTACGGCCTTTTCACGAAAACGATTTCGTTGGAAAACATGGGAATTAAGAACGCTACTGTAAAATATCAACTGTCTCCTGATGAGCTTCATGATATAACTATAGAGAAGGGTATGGGGGTTGAGAGTTCTACAGGGGCACTTGCGGTTAATACCGGAGAGTTTACAGGAAGGTCGCCCCAGGACCGTTTTATTGTAAAAGACAGCATTACTGAAGACAAAGTATGGTGGGGCAATATAAACCTGCCTTTTGACAGCGATAAATTTGAAGCACTATATAATAAAGTTACCGACTACCTGTCAGGAAAAGAACTTTATGTTCGTGACAGCTATGTGTGTGCGGATCCTAATTACAGGCTAAATGTAAGAGTGGTTACAGAATATCCGTGGAGCAATCTATTCTGCTACAATATGTTCCTTCGTCCGGAAGATTCTGAACTTGAAGATTTTTCTGCCGACTGGCACGTGGTGTGCGCACCGGGCTTTAAAGCAGACCCGGCTGTGGATGGTACACGTCAAAGCAATTTCGCAATCCTTGATTTTACAAGGAAAATTGCGCTAATAGGCGGTACAGGTTATACTGGTGAAATGAAAAAAGGTATTTTTTCCGCACTTAACTTTATATTGCCTGTATATGAAAACACATTGCCAATGCACTGCAGCGCCAATGTGGGCGAAGATGGCGATACGGCAATTTTCTTCGGGCTTTCAGGTACAGGTAAGACAACGCTTTCTGCCGATCCTGACCGTAAACTGATTGGTGACGATGAGCACGGGTGGACGAATGAAAATACAGTTTTTAACTTTGAAGGCGGTTGCTATGCAAAAGTTATAAACCTTACCGAGGAAAACGAACCGGACATTTACCACGCAATTAAGAGAGGTGCCATACTTGAAAACGTAATTTTTGAAGAAGGCAGCAATGTGGTAGATTATGAAGATATATCAATTACACAAAATACAAGGGTTAGTTATCCTATTTATCATATAGATAACATTCAGCCGGGTTCCATCGGTAAAAACCCTAAAAACATTTTCTTCTTAACGGCTGATGCATTTGGTGTACTGCCTCCGATAAGTAAACTTACCCCGGGCCAGGCAGCTTACCATTTCATATCGGGCTATACTGCAAAAGTTGCCGGTACAGAAGCAGGTGTAAACGAGCCGCAGCCTAACTTTTCAGCTTGTTTTGGTGCGCCTTTCATGCCGCTGCACCCAACAAAGTATGCTGAGATGCTAAGCAAAAAAATGAAGGATGCAGGCGTTAATGTATGGCTTATAAATACCGGCTGGACTGGTGGCCCTTATGGCACCGGAAGCAGGATGAAGCTTAAATATACAAGGGCCATGATTACAGCAGCCCTTAATGGCGAGCTTGATAATGTAGATTATACTACGCATGAGGTTTTTGGCCTTGCCAAGCCACAAAGCTGCCCTAACGTTCCGTCAGAAGTACTTAATCCGCGTAATACGTGGGAAGATAAAGAAGCCTATGATGCTAAAGCGCACGAACTTGCTGCGGCATTCAGGAAAAATTTTGCCAAGTTTGAGGAATTTGCGAATGAAGAAATTCTTGCAGGTGCCCCACTGGCATAAATGTGATTTTAGAATAGATGCGGAAAACCGTCCTTTTGCCAAGGGCGGTTTTTCATTTTATATATCTTTCAAGATGATATAATAAAATGCCGTTACAGCAATAAAAAAAAGCTGCCCTTAGGGGGCAGCTTACTATTTTTTCAGTAATGTAGTGATGAAGTCTTTATTTGGCTTTGTTAACCTCCTGTATATACTTTTCAAGCGCCATTGTCATGCTTGGGGTATCAGGCGTTGGCGCCATAATATCAATGCGCAATCCGTGGTCTAACGCTTCTTTTTGGGTGGTGCTGCCAAAAACGGCTATACGGGTGTCGTTCTGCTTAAATTCAGGGAAGTTTTTAAATAACGATTTTATCCCGGTAGGGCTAAAAAATGCCAGAACATCATAATATACATCCTTAAGGTCGCTAAGGTCGCTCATAACCGTACGGTAAAAAATACCGGGTGTCCAGTTTACTTTTAGCGCATTAAGCGTTTGCGGAACATCGTCATTAAGCTGGTCAGATGCCGGGAGCAGGAATTTCTCATCCTTATACTTTTTAATAAGCGGGGAAAGATCAGCAAATTCCTTCTGCCCCACATAAATTTTCCTTTTACGGTACACTACATACTTTTGCAGGTAAAAAGCAACAGCTTCACTCTGGCAAAAATATTTCATGGTTTCAGGTACTTTATAGCGCATTTCTTCAGCTACACGGAAAAAATGGTCTATAGAGTTCTTGCTGGTAAGTATTATGGCTGTAAAATTGTTTAGGTCAATCTTTTGGGCTCTTACCTCTTTTGCGCTTACACCCTCTACATGGATAAATGGCCTGAAATCTACCTTTACTTTTAGTTTGTGCTGTATTTCAAAGTACGGTGAATTTTCTACTTTAGGTTCCGGTTGTGAAACCAAAATTGTTTTCACTTTCATAGTTGATATGTTGTTTTACTTACTGTTTGGTAAACCAATAATACATGAAATAATAGGGTGCTATTTCGAGAGTGCAAAGATACAAAATAAAATAGAACAATTTGCCGAGTATCAAATTTTGATACAACCTTAAAGAAAACAGGTAGGTAACTACCGTTCCAGCAAAAATGAGCCCTAAAATAATATACAGCACTTCTGGCAGCGGCTCTTTATTATAAAACAGGATAATATTTACCGGCAGCAGTAAAAAACCAATGTAAGCCCGGTAATTCACTTTGTGCAGGTTAAACATTTCGTTAAACTCCTCTATATTAAAAGAGGTGGCTATAATTTTTTCTATCAGGTATTTAGACAGGATAAATACAGCTATAAAAGTTAATATCTGTATAAATGATATCCAGCTGGTTTTTTCGGCAAGCCCGTAGTAGCTCAGCAGGAACTGCGCCAGAAAAGTGAACGATATGAGCTGCACAATAAAGAAAGAAATGGTAAAGCCACTTAGCATATTGCCACTGTCTTTATATATCTTTATATATTTGTCAGAATATGCCAGTTTGATAAACTCGGCAAAGCGGCCCTCAAAAACGGTTTTATTAATGGCAATAAGTATAAAGCATACAACAAACAAAACTGTTGCCCAGTCTTTGCCTGCGGTTAAACGCTCATATAATACCATATCTCCCATGGCGCAAAATTACTTAAATTTCAGCATGAAAAATTTTATTATAATTTAATTATGAAACTCACGTTAGAAATGCATTATTTTTGCACCAAAATTCACGGTTACTAATGAGCGATGGCATTGTTATAATCCCAACGTATAACGAAATTGAAAATATAGATGCCATTATCAGGGCAGTTTTTTCGCTTAGCACCCCATTTGATGTTTTAATAGTAGATGATAACTCGCCCGATGGTACCGCCGGTCGTGTAAAAGAGCTGCAACAGGAGTTTGGCGACAGGCTGCATCTTGAAGTAAGGCCGGGTAAATCAGGGCTTGGTACTGCTTATGTGCATGGTTTTAAATGGGCCATTGCAGGCAGGTATGAGTACATCTTTGAAATGGATGCCGATTTTTCGCACAACCCGGCAGATCTTGAAAAACTATATGCAGCATGCAGAAACGGCGCCGATATGGCAATAGGGTCGCGCTACAGCAGGGGTGTAAATGTGGTGAACTGGCCGCTTAGCAGGGTGTTGCTTTCCTATTACGCCTCTGTATATGTTAAGCTGGTAACGGGAATGAAAATACACGATGCCACGGCAGGATTTATTTGTTATAAACGTAAAGTTTTAGAAACTATAAACCTAAATAAGATTAAATTTGTAGGGTATGCTTTTCAGATAGAAATGAAGTACCGTGCCTATGCCAACGGTTTTGTAATTATAGAAGTACCTATAATTTTTACAGACCGTACCAAAGGTGAATCTAAAATGAGTAATGCCATTATAAAAGAAGCCATAACCGGCGTAGTGGCGCTGAGAATAAAAAAAATGCTTAACCGGCTTTAAAACAACATGAACAGGATTTTAATTAAGAATGCCAGGATTGTAAATGAAGGAACCATTGTTGAGGGCGATGTTTTAATTGAAGATAAAATAATCAGGGAGATAGGCGAAAGCATAAGCCCCAAATCGTCTGACAGTAAAATTATAGATGCCGAGGGTAATTACCTTATTCCGGGAGCTATAGATGACCAGGTTCATTTCCGCGAACCGGGGCTAACCCACAAAGGCACTATAGAAACCGAATCGAGAGCTGCGGTAGCCGGTGGTATTACATCATTTATAGAACAGCCTAACACGGTGCCCAATGCCGTAACACAGGAACTTTTAGAAGAAAAATACCAAAGGGCGGCAGAGGTGTCTTATGCCAACTATTCATTTATGATGGGTGGTACTAACGATAACCTTGACGAGTTGCTTAAAACCAATCCTAAAAATGTTGCCGGTATAAAGCTGTTTTTAGGTTCATCTACAGGTAATATGCTGGTGGATGATGAAAAGGTACTTGAAAAGATTTTTTCCAATACAGATATGCTTATAGCTGCCCACTGCGAAGATGAGGCGACAGTAAGGGAAAACCTTGAAAAATATAAAGCAGAGTACGGAGATAATATCCCGGTTAAATACCATCCGCTCATAAGGAGTACAGAGGCCTGTTTTATATCATCGTCACGAGCAGTAGCGCTTGCCAAAAAAACAGGGGCGAGGCTGCATGTGTTTCATGTGTCTACCGCTAAGGAACTGGAGCTTTTTACCAATAAAATTCCGTTAGAGGAAAAGAAAATTACGGCCGAAGTATGTATTCATCACCTTTGGTTTACCGATGCCGATTATGAAAAGAAAGGCTCACTTATAAAGTGGAACCCGGCGGTGAAAACAGAAGCTGACCGCGATGCGTTATGGAAGGCATTGCTTGATGACCGTATTGATGTTATAGCTACCGACCATGCGCCACACACGCTCGAAGAAAAGAACAATCCTTATACAAGCTCACCATCAGGCGGGCCTTTGGTACAGCATGCTGTGGTGGCAATGTTTGAAGCCTACCACCAGGGTAAAATATCGATAGAGAAAATCGTAGAAAAAATGGCGCACAACCCGGCGAAGCTTTTCAAAATAGAAAAGAGGGGCTTTATCCGCGAGGGTTACTATGCCGACCTTGCTATAGTGAACCCCGGGCTGCCGTGGAATGTTAAGAAAGAAAATATCCTGTATAAATGCGGCTGGTCTCCGTTTGAAGGCACCAACTTTAAATCGAGGATAACCCACACATTTGTAAACGGGCAACTGGTTTATAATAACTTTAAAGTAAAAGACCTGCGCTGCGGGGAACGTTTGCTTTTTGACAGGTAATTACATGAAAAAAGCAGCAGTATTATTATTTGGTTTGTTTTGTATGGCTTCCTGCGGCGACGGCGCGAAAGAGCCTGAACGCCTGCTAAGCGAAGACGAAATGGCTAATATATTATATGATATTACCGTTTTGCAGGCTATGCGTGCCCACCAGCCTAAGTACCTGTTGGATAATAATGTGAGCACTACCGATTATATTTATCAAAAGTATAAAATTGACAGCGCCACCTTTGCGCAAAATAATACCTATTATGCATCTGACCTTGACAAGTATGACCGTATCCATAAAAAGGTAACAGACAGGGTTAATAAAGAAAAAGCAGCTTTTGAAGATAAAAAAGATACTTTAAAAACAGAGCTCAACAAGCAGCTTGGCCCTAATGCAATGAAAAAGATGGGTTTGGAAAAACAGGAAGAGTAAGCACTTAAGATTATACTTTGTTTTTTGCCTTTGCATACTGTGCCGATAACTCCTTTATATAAGCCTTAGGCTCTTTAAATTTAAGTTGTAGTGTGCTATTAATTTTTTCGGTGCTGTAGTAAGTTTTATTATGCGATACCCTTGCAACAAAACGTGTTATAACCCTTTTGCGTCTTAGTAATTTAGAAATAAGCCAATCAATCCGCCACGCAACAGATGTCATTAGCCTTGATGCTTTTACAGGCGGCCTCCTTTTGCCCATGCCGTCGGCAATGGTATCAAAAAGTTCTTTAATAGGCATATGATCTGCTAAGAGGGTATATTTCTCGCCGCTAATCCCGCTCTGCATCAGCTGTATCATAACCGTCGCAACATCCTCTGCCGCTATAGCGCCACAGTTACCCTTTGTATAAAAGTAATGGCCTTCATGTATAGCTTTAAAAATTGTACTACTGCCCTGGTTCCAGAACCCATAACCAAAAATAAGTGCCGGATTTACCATAACCGTTTGCAGGCCTTCCTGCAGGCCGCGCCATACCTCCATTTCCGCGCCATGCTTGCTTATACCATAGTCGCTGTGCTTTACTTCGGGGTTCCATTCCGTTTCTTCTGTAATTATGGTTTCTCCCTCCTTAAGGTCGCCCAGTGCAGCAACAGAGCTTACATGGCAAAGTTTCAGGCAGCCATATGCAAGCGCTAAGTTTACAACATTGGCAGTCCCCTCAATATTAACTTTACGCAGTAGTTCCTCGTCGGCAGGGTCATACGATATTAATGCGGCACAATGGTACACATAGGTTACACCCGCAAACGCTTCCTCAAGCGATGGTATATCAGTAATATCTCCCTGTGCCCAGCTTATTTTTTCAAAAAGAGCTTCCTTATCATAATGGGTAAACAGGTTGCGGGTTTTTGCTTTACCGGCATCAGTGCGGTACAAAGCACGTACAGGCATCGTACTGCTTTCAGTAAGCTGAAGCAGCAGGTGGGCACCTACTAAGCCTGTTCCGCCGGTTACTAATATCATAGTACAAAAATAGCGGTTACAGCATTAATATAGCGGGTTGTTCACTTTTTTTAATGCATATAAACTCAAGTTTGTATTTTTGTGGTTCAATAACAATAAGGATGAAAAATTTTACAGAAGAATTAAGATGGAGGGGCATGGTGCACGATATTATGCCGGGAACAGAAGAACAACTCAATAAGGAAATGACTACTGCTTATATAGGGTTCGACCCAACTTCTGACTCCCTGCACATCGGCAGCCTTGTGCCTATCATCATATTGGTTCATCTGTACAAGTGCGGGCACAAGCCCATAGCACTTGTGGGGGGCGCTACCGGAATGATTGGCGACCCGTCGGGAAAGTCGGATGAAAGAAACCTGCTGGATGAAGCGGCATTAGAGAAAAATGTTGCCGGTATTAAACGCGTGCTTAGCCGTTTCCTCGATTTTAATTCTGATGAAAAAAATGCCCCGGTACTGGTTAACAACTACGACTGGATGAAAAAGTTTTCGTTTATAGGCTTTGCGCGCGATGTGGGCAAGCGTATAACCGTAAACTATATGATGGCTAAGGATTCGGTTAAAAAGCGCCTTACAGGCGAAGCAGGAAGCGGTATGAGCTTTACCGAGTTTACTTACCAGCTGATACAGGGCTATGACTTTTACCACCTGCATAAAAACTTTGGCGCTAAGCTGCAGCTTGGCGGCAGCGACCAATGGGGTAATATTACTACCGGTACCGAACTTATAAGGAGGATGAACACCGAAGAAGGTGATAAAGAAGCTTTTGCTATGACCTGCCCGCTTATTACCAAAGCAGACGGTTCTAAATTTGGTAAATCTGAGGGTGGTAATGTGTGGCTTGACTCTGATAAGACCTCGGTATATAAGTTTTACCAGTTCTGGCTCAATACATCTGATGAGGATGCCGAAAAATATATAAAGATATTTACCTTCCTTGACAAGGAAACGATAGAAGCGCTTATTGAGGAGCACAGGCAGGAACCACACCTTAGGAAACTGCAAAAGAGGCTTGCTGAAGAGGTTACCACTTTTGTGCATAGTAAAGAGGAACTGGATGAAGCAATAAAAACATCTGAATTTGCCTTTTCAAACTTTACCAAAGAGGAGCTTATAGCAAAAGGGGAAAAAGTTTTTAATGATATTTTTGGTGAATTCTTTCATGCTGAGGTTACAAAAGAACAGCTTGGCAATGCAGCAGGTATTATAGAAATACTTGCCGATACTGCAGCTATTTTCCCATCAAGGGGAGAGGCGCGCAAGGCGTTAACGGCTAATGCGGTTTCTGTAAACCGGGAGAAGATCAACGATAAATACGAGCTTAGTGAAGCTGACTTTTTGTTTGGTAAGTACCTGTTTATACAACACGGTAAGAAAAAGAACTACGTTATTACCGTTAAGTAATAATCATAATAAAAGCGGCTGTGAATCACACAGCCGCTTTTATTTTACATCACCATGAGGTTGCATCCCCTTATATCGGAGTTGTCAAACCTGCCCAGCACTTCAAACGACTGGTTGGGGTATTTTTTACCCAAATCCTGTGTGGCAATAAATGCGCAGGAGTTAAGGTTCGCAAGGTCTATCACATTTATACCGCCTGTTTTGCCATAATCAATGTAGGTTAGTGCATCTTCGGTATCGCGTATCAGGACATCCATCCAGGGCGGGCATTCAAATATGCCATTTCCTAACGAATATGCCTGGCTCAACAGCTCAGTCATGCCATATTCCGAATGTATTTCGCTTACTCCAAATCCGCTGCAAAGCAGCTTGTGCAGCTCTTCGCGGATTATTTCACGGCGTTTGCCCTTCATGCCGCCGGTTTCCATAATTATCGTATTCTTAAGGCTGAACTGCTGCATTTCAATAAGGTCAAGCAGGGCATAGGTTACGCCAATCAGGAGCACATTTTGCCCCGATGCATCTAATTCTATCAGCTTCTTTATAAGCTCATTATAATTATTGAGGTAAAAGCCACTGTGCGGGTTGCAGGAACCTTCTATTAGGTCGCGCACCATATAGATTAGGGACGAGCCTTCGCGTTCTAAATAGGAGGGAAGGAGCGCCAGTATGGCATAATCTTCTATATTGCCGTAAAATTGCGAAAATGCCTGCCTGAAGCTTTGCTCATACAGGCTCAAATCTGTTACATGATGGCTACTGGTAACCATGCCCGTTGTGCCGCTGCTGGTAAATGTAGTTTGTACTGGTTCTTCTGAGCTTAATACCGCGTGCGATTTAAAAAATTGTATGGGTAAAAAGGGTATATCCTGCACCGATTTTACGTTTTGCTTGTCTTTTTTCAGCAATAAGCAAAACTCGCTGTACACGCTGTTGTTGTCAAACTGCTGCCTGAAAACCTTTAGTGCAATTTTATCAAACTGCTTTTTAGAAGAAATATTAAATATATCGTCGGCTGTAACCAAGGCTTTTTTTGCAAAGGTATAAAATAAAAAAGCACCGCTTTTGGCGGTGCTTGGTATTCTATGTAAGTATTATTATTTTACTACCAGTTTCTTGGTAGCGGTTTTACCTTCCTCAGTTATTTTAAGGATGTAAACACCTGCTGTAAGCCCTTGTGCGTTTATAGTGCCATTAACCGTTTTAGTGTTAAGAACCTGCTTGCCAAGCACATCATATACAGCAACATTTTTTTCAACATTACTGTCAGAAGCTATTGTAAGTGTATTTCCAGAAAGCGGGTTAGGATATACAGTCAGGCCTGATATAGCATCAAATTTATCTGAAGATAGTATGCTGTAAGTGCCAATTGCCACAGCAGTTTCAAAATCTGCACATGATAAATTAGCAAGGCTGCCATTACCACCATAAGTAAATGATTGTACATCAAAGTTACCACCGTTAGCTGTGCTGCCGTTATTCCTTGCCACATAGCTGTCCTGATAAGCCCATGCAGCAGCAAAATCCTGAGATCCTGAAACATCAAGCGGGTTACCAAACTGGTCTATTACAGCTACCAGGTTATCACCGTTATATTGTGCAACCCTGATGGCATCATTACCATTCATGTTAGGCGCATAGGTAGAGAATATTATTTTATTTGTTGGTATTTCCGGATACATTTCAAGGAAAACACCAATTTCTTCAAGCTGTGTCTGTCCTTCATTAGCCTGTGGCAGGTTAACAAGGTAAACAAACGCATCGGTAACCTCACCAAGCGCACTTAAAAATAATCCATCATTCCAGGCAATAGCTCCTTCATTTGCAGCTCCGTTAGATTCTGTCTGAACCCTGTAACCAAAAAGGTCAAGCGTACCCGAAATGTATAGCTCAACAAATTTTGGGTTAGATGCGCCTGAACCTGTACAGCCTTCAATTGGCAGGGTACCATCCACAACCTTTGTTATAGTTATGCTTTGTCCGAAAGTAACAGCAGAAAGCAAAGCAATTGATAAAGTGTAAAGTTTTTTCATTTCTTGTCTTAATTAAATTTTGGTGTAAAAGTAGTCAAGTGTAATATTCCGTATGTTGCGTTAATGTTATTTAACAATAGTGCATAAAAAAAGCTGTCTCATTAGAGACAGCTTTTTCAAAGTATGTATGATATTATTATAGTAATGCATCTATAGCATCAGTATAGGTTTGCTTAGGTGCAACTCCTACCTGCCTGCCAACTACTTCTCCGTTCTGGAAAACAAGTACGGTAGGAATATTCCTGATACCATATTTTGCGGCAAATTCCTGGTTAGCATCTACATCTACTTTGCCAACTACTGCTTTGCCGTCATATTCTTTGCTTATTTCTTCAATTATAGGGCCTACCATGCGGCAAGGGCCACACCATGCTGCCCAAAAATCTACTAATACCGGTTTATCTGACTTCAACACTACATCTTCAAACGTAGCATCTGTTATTGCTTGTGCCATATTATATAAAATTCTAAAGGTTTATAATTACAAATTTAGGTATTAAAAAAATATTGAACCGTTAAAGATATATTAGATTTAACTATACAAACATAGATAAAAATTATTAAGAAATTTAATTCAATTTAAAATTCACCTGCATCCGTTCAAGTTCCTGCAATAGCTCATTAGAAATGTTAATCTTCAGTTTACGGCTTGGCATAGTCAGTTTTGTTACCACCTGAACATCCTCTACATCGGCTACAACGGTATCAGTAATTTCATCCTGCATTTCGCCATCAATCATTTCTTCGGCATCGCCCACTGCGCTTGTAATGGCCACCTGCCGCGTAACCTTTTCAAGCTCCATTACTTCGAACATTACAGAGTGGTCGCCACGGTTGCTCTTGAATAATTGCTGCAATCCGGTTATAACATGCTCTTTAAGTTCAGCAACATTAAACTGTATAACGAGTTTTTTAGCGAAAGTGGTTAAAACATCCTGTAAATATTGTATGGTAATGAACTGCAGGCGCGGTTCACCGCGCTTCCCCTCGGCATTTACCCAGCCTTCCCGAACCAATACTTTAATATACGTAAAGTTATTCGGGATTAAAAAATGCCTGAACTTCAGGTATTCCTCGCCGTATATCCTGAATTCATGGCTCTCGTCATAACCTTCAAGTACAAAAGCTGCCCAGCCTTTGCCGTTCTTGGCAACCTTGTGCTGTACACTGGTTATAATACCGCCAAAGCTTAAATTCTTAGTTACGTGCTGCTCAAGGTTTTTAAGTGCATCAAGTTTTGAATTACAGAAATACTTCATCTCGAATTTATAGTCGTCCAGCGGGTGGCCTGATATATAAATACCGACAACCTCTTTTTCTTTGGCAAGCTTTTCCATAGTACTCCATTCTTCACAAGGTGGTACTACAGGCTCGGGTATTTGTACTTCGCTGGCCTCGCCAAAAAGGCTTACCTGCGCCGAATTTTCATTCTCCTGGAATTTGGCGCCATAGCGCATGGCCTTTTCAAGAAAGCTGATATTATCACCTTCATCAAGATGGAAGTACTGTGCCCTGTGTGTATCTGTAAAGCAGTCGAAACCACCTGCAAGGGCAAGGTTTTCAAACGCTTTTTTGTTAGCGGCACGCAGGTCTACCCGTTTTGCCAGGTCGAATATCG